>Ga0111183_1080_pt1 | contig 12202 bp, 11 predicted proteins | sample DeeMarSWOR324_28_FD_80238 | JGI IMG/M metagenome (GOLD analysis project Ga0111183, IMG submission 80238) | Omnitrophica WOR_2 bacterium SM23_29 | reverse complement strand
CATATTCTTTATTTCGGTCTTCGTGCCTAAAGCACTTTCACCTTTTTTTCTGACAGAGATATTCGCATCGCACCTTAAACTGCCCTTCTCCATATCGCAATCGGAGACCTCAAGATATTGCAGGATCGATTTCAACGTCGTCAAATAGCGGTGAGCCTCATCGGACGAGTTTATATCCGGCTCGCTTACTATCTCAAGCAAAGGTATCCCCGAGCGATTAAAATCGATGAGGCTTGCGTTGGCTTCTTCTTCATGCAAAAGTTTGCCAGTATCTTCCTCGAGATGAACTCTCTTTATCCGGATTTTCTTTACTTCGCCATTCATTCTTATATTAAGATAACCACCGTAAGAAAGAGGTTTATCATATTGCGAAATCTGAAAATTTTTGGGAAGGTCAGGGTAAAAATAATTTTTTCTATCAAATTTTATTAAATTAGAAATAGAACAATCAAGTGCAAGCGCAACCCTAATTGCACCCATTAAGGCACGATGATTTAAAACAGGGAGCACACCGGGAAAACCAAGACAGACGGGACAGGTCTGTGTATTTGGTGTCCCTCCAAATTCTGTCGTGCATCCGCAGAATGCCTTCGATTTAGTCTTTAATTGAACGTGTACTTCTAAGCCGATGACGGGTTCGCAAGACATTAGAGTTTAGGGCTCCTTTTGTGCCAATCCGTATGCTTCTCATAAGTGTACGCTACTTTAAACAACGTACCCTCGTCGAACGGATTGCCGATAAGCTGCATTCCAATCGGAAGATCGTCCTTCGTAAAACCACACGGAATCGAAATAGCAGGCACGCCTGCCAAATTTGCCGAGATGGTAAATATATCTGAAAGATACATCGATAAAGGGTCTTCTTTCTTTTCGCCTATTTTAAAAGCAGGGGTTGGGGAAGTAGGGGTTAATATACAATCACAGCCGCTATTAAATACTTGTTCAAAATCGTTCATTATTAAAGTCCGAACCTTTTGTGCTCTCAAATAATAGGCCTCGTAGTACCCGCTCGATAATACATATGTGCCTAGGATTATCCTTCTCTTCGCCTCGGGACCGAACCCTTCGCCGCGGGTTCTCTCATGCATATCTAACACATTCTCTGCGTTGTTACATCTATATCCGTATTGAACGCCATCGAACCGCGCCAAATTTGACGATGCCTCCGCTGTGGCAATGATATAATAAACTGGTACTGCATATTCTGTATGAGGCAGGCAGACCTCGATAATTTTGGCGCCTAGCCCTTTAAACAGTTCGATAGCATCTTTAATTGTGTTTTCAACCTCTACGTCCATTCCTGGAATAAAGTATTCTTTCGGTATACCAATCTTCATACCCTTGACATCATCAATTAAAAAATCAAGATAATTAGGAACATCTGCTTTAACAGAGGTAGAATCCCTTTCATCAAATCCGGCAATGACACTCAAAAGCAATGCGGCGTCATGAACATCTTTTGTCAAAGGACCGATTTGGTCAAGGCTTGAAGCGAATGCGATTAACCCGTATCTTGAAACTCTTCCGTAAGTTGGCTTCATGCCGACAATTCCGCATAGAGCAGCCGGTTGTCTTATCGAACCGCCTGTGTCCGAGCCAAGCGCCATTATGGCTTCATCCGCGGCAACCGCCGCTGCCGAACCGCCGCTCGAACCGCCGGGTATTCTTTCTAAATCCCAGGGATTTAACGTAGGGAAATAATGGGAATTTTCGCAGGAAGAGCCAAAGGCGAATTCGTCCATATTTGTTTTTCCGAATATGATTGCATCTTCTAGCAACAATTTCTCGATCACCGTCGCATTGTATGGGGACTTGAACCCTTCCAATATCTTCGAAGCGCAAGTCGTCAATTCGTCCTTAACGCAGATATTGTCTTTTATTGCTACGGGTATCCCTTTTAATTTTCCGCCAGATTTATTGAGCGCTAAATTTCTTGCCTGTTTTATCGCGCTCTCTTTTTCTAAGAGGATATACGCCTTTGCCTTTTTATCGACGCTGTGTGCTCTCTTATGGATAGATTCAATTATATCTTCGGGCACTATGGTTTTTTTATTTAACTCGCTCAAAAGTTCCGAAGCAGTCATCGAATATAAATTATCGTTCGCCATAGCCTATGCCTCTTCTATAATTCTTGGGACCTTGAAGAAATCGCCTTTCTTCTGAGGAGCATTTTTAAGTACTTCTTCCTTAGATAGAGACAGCTTCATTTCATCTTCTCTAAAGACATTTGTGAGCACCATGACATGACTGGTAGGCGTAACATCCTTTACATCGAGCTTCTTTAGTTTATCTACGTAGGCAAGAATTTGATCTAATTGCTGGGCGAAGAGTTTAACCTCTTTTTCGCTTAATTTTATCCTCGCAAGGCGTGCGACATATCTTACGACGTCGTCTTTTATGCTCATCTTATCTCAATAAGATATCATACGTTACAAAGATTGTCAACGTTACCCAACTTTGAAATTTAAATTGCGTTGGCAATCTTGGCAAAATCTTCTAGGGAGAGCTGTTCAGGCCTGGCATCTGGGTTTATACCAATTCTTTTTAAGGCGGTAATCAAATTTGGCTTATCTAATTTCATAAACTTACTAGTTGCTAATGAATTTAATATGGTTTTTCTTCGCTTACCGAAAGCAGACCTAATAATTCCAAAGAATCTGTCGCAATCAGAAACTTTAACCGGCGGATTCGCCAAGACATCTAATTTTAAAAATACTGAATCCACTTTGGGCTGTGGGTAAAAAGCGCGCTTGCCTATTTGAAATAAAATATTTGGCTTCATATAAAATTGAAGATAACAAGAAATTGACCCGTAATCTTTGCCGCCGGGCTTCGCGCAAAATCTCTGCGCCACTTCTTTCTGAACCGTAATAAATATCGAATCAAATCCGTCCTTCTCTTCTATTAATTTTTCTATTATGGGCGTAGTTATATAATAAGGCAGATTTCCAATTACTTTTATCTTCCTTAAGTCGCCTCCCAACGTTTGCCTTAAGTCCAATTTAAGAAAATCAGCGCATAAAATTTTTAGGTTGTCGTATCCGCTCAAGTAATCGCCTAAAGCTGCACAAAGTTTCCTATCCCTCTCAACCGCTACTATTTCCTTAACTAAATTTACGAGTTGCTCTGTCAACGCGCCTAATCCAGCTCCAATTTCTAAAACACAGTCCTTTTCCGAGAGACCGCACAACTGGATTATCTTTTTAGCGATATTTTGGTCAACTAAAAAATTTTGGCCCAAGTATCTCTTGGGCCTAACATCGTATCTCACTAAAACCACTTTCAATTCAGAAACTGTCAGCAATTCAAATTCTTTCTCCTTTCCTGTACATTTCAATTGCCGTACGTATCGCTTCTATCATGGAATCGGGATTAGCCAGGTCTTTTCCAGCGATGTCAAAAGCGGTTCCATGGCCAGGCGAAGTCCTCACAAAAGGTAGGCCCAAGGTTACGTTGACGCTCTTATCGCGAGCAACCAAATCTTTGGTTGATTTACCCCGAAATATCTTTTTAGCGCTTTATGACTTAAATCAATGCAATTTAAAATCTCACTCTTTGCGATGACATTTGACACCGAATTTATAGGAATGTGTCTGGTTACAAGAGTGACTCTTAATGGTCCACCTATAAGCATCATCGCAAAGGATTTTACGTTAAACTTCTTAGCGAGGTATTCGGTATGGCCTAAAAACTTGATCCCTGCCTGACTTATTGCCGCCTTGCTTACAGGCGCCGTCACAAGGCAACCAACTCTTTTCTCCTTAATTAATTTAATTGCGCAATCTATATATGCCAACGAGGCCCTGCCCGAAAGAGCACTTAAACGCCCGTATCTTATTTTGTTTTTTTCTATTAGATTTAAATCAACTATTGAATCTGGCGGTTTTAATTTTAAATTCGTCTTTAATAATTCGCATGTAGAAAAGAGGACGGATTTATCACCTACAATTACAAAATTGGCAAGCCCATGTAACTTTTGGCTTGCCATTGCTTTTAGGACAACTTCAGGGCCTATGCCAAATGGGTCGCCGATCGTTATCGCGACAACAGGCCCCTTTGATGCTGTACATCTATTTGATTTGAATGAAGGCATCTCGTTTTAATCTATCTAGCCACTCCTTATACCTTTTCTTCGCCTTCTCTTGAAATATCAAATTCTCTACATCAACACTGACCTCTGACAACGGGCGGATATAACTCTCCCTTTTCTCCTCAACCTTAAAGATGTAATATCCTTCCTGTGCTTTAATAGGGCTGGACATTTCGCCGGCTTCAAGTTTAAAAACCGCCTCATCGAATTCCTTTCGCATCTGCCCTTTTCCGATAAATCCCAATTCGCCGCCCTCTTGCGCGTTTCCACCTTGCGAATATTGCCGCGCAACGTCTGAAAAATCCCTTCCTTCTTTTATTAAACGACACGCATCATCGGCTTTTTGCCTAACTAGCGATTCAGTATTTCCCTCCTCAAAACGGAATACGATATTCTTAAGGCGTACCGATTCAGGCGCTTTAAATTCGTCGGTATGTTTAGCATAATATTCGGTTACCTCTGAAGGGGTCACCACAATTCTTTCTCTTATTTCGTAATTTACGAGTTTGTGCATCATAATCTGTTCTTTATATCTATTTCTCAAAGTGTCGAAAGTTAAACCCGACTCATTTAAGGCGAAGTCGAAATCGTCTTCGGTAGAAAATCTACTTCTGACTTCACCTAACCGTTCTTCAACTTCGGCGTCGGCAACTTCTACCTTGCGCTTCTTCGCCTCCTGTAAAATTAACTTCTCCTCTATCATCTGATTTAAAATTTCTTGGCGAGCTTCCTCTATCCTCATAGTCAACTCATTTCCTGAATATATCTGTTTATATTCGGCGACTACAGAGGCCAAGGCAACATCGAGGTCGGTTTGTGTTATCACATCTTCATTGACTACTGCAACTATCTTATTTCGGAATTCGTTTGGCTGGCCATAAGCTACAGCACAACTTGCTATGAGAATAAAAATAAGTAACGAGCGGTAAAAAACAACCCACATCTATCTACCTCTTTTTTCTCCTTCTATACGTGAACGTTCTAATTCCAATTGGCCTTCAGGAGGTTTAACTTCTACTTCGTTTAATAACTCATCGTTTATCTTAATTCGAGTACTTGACCTCAAATTACTTATGAGGTGCTCAAATCCTTCCTTTTCCGCTTGCCCCCTTAAATCCCTTATTATCTCATCCTTCACCTCAGTTAATTCTCTTGCCCGAGGCTCCACCTTGTCTGTGAGTTTTATTATATGATATCCGAATTGCGTTTTCACTATATCGCTGGTCTTACCAACCTCTAAAGTGAAACATACGTTCTCAAATTCAGGTATTAATTGTCCTTTGCTAAAATAACCGATATCGCCTCCTCTTTCCTTCGAAGGATCCTTAGAATACTGCCTCGCAAGTTGTGAGAAATCAGCCCCTTGAGCTAACTCCTGCAATATCTCTTTTGCCTGACTTTCCGTCTCGACCAAAATATGGCTTGCCCGCAATTGAAGTGGGGTCACGAACTCATCCTTATGCGCTTCGTAATATGCCTTAACCTCGGTATCGCTGACGGAGGTTTTTTCCCTCACCTCGTTCTCTATGAGCTTCGCAACCAAAATCTTTTTCTTGGCCTCGTTGAGTAGTTCTTTTACCTCGCTATCTCTATTTAATCTCTGCCTAAGCGCCTCTTCATATAAGAGTTGCTCAGCTATCAAATCCTCCAAGAAATCTTTTTTCCTTTGACTTGCCAGGCTCCTGTAATAGGGTGGCAGTTTAGATAGTCTCTTCTCAAAGTCACCCACCGTGATAATATTGCCATCCACATTCGCCAATGGTTTTGACTTTTTACCGGCGCAACCTGAAATAGTTGACGCAACAAAGAAGAGAAATAAAATGATTATTATTTTTTTCATAGCCCTTAATATACCATAACAACCTTTAAATAGGCAAGCCCTTTCGTAAAAAGGAGACTGCGTTCCTTAGCAATCTACAATAGAGGTCAAATCCAATCGCTTCGATAAAGCCGTGTTGTTCAACCCCCAACAAATTCCCTGCTCCACGCAATTCTAAATCCTCCATCGCAATCTTGAAGCCAGAGCCTAACTCGGTATGTTCCTCAATTGCCTTGAGTCTTTCTTTAGCGTCCTTTGGTAATATCAAGCCCTTAGGAACTAAAAAATATGCGTACGCTTGGACATCGTACCTGCCGACGCGACCCCTAAGTTGGTATAGGTCGGCTAGCCCAAACATATCGGCACGGTTCACGAATAGGGTATTGGCATTAGGGATATCTATTCCGGATTGAATAATTGCTGTAGAAACCAAGACATCGATCTTACCTTTTATAAACCTTATCATCACATCTTCAAGCTGGTGAACGGGCATCTGCCCATGAGCCTGCTCAATTATAGCTTGAGGTACAATCCCAGAGACTACCCTGGTAATCTTATCCAACCCCTGAATCCTATTATGGACGAAGAAAACTTGTCCTGCCCTTTTTAATTCTCGCGTAATCCCTTCCTTGATGATGTTCTCGTCGTAGTCGGTGACTTTCGTTATAACAGGTATCCTATTCTCAGGCGGCGTATCTATAACGGACATATCCTTAATACCCATGAGCGACATGTATAGCGTACGCGGTATAGGTGTAGCGGTTAAAGTAAGTACGTCGACTAAAAGTCTCATCCTCTTCAATTTCTCTTTATGCTTAACACCGAATCTCTGCTCCTCATCGATTATTACAAGTCCTAAATCCTTAAATTTAATGTCATCGGACAAGAGCCTATGCGTTCCGATAACTATATCCACCAAACCCTGTTTTAAGCCGTTTAAAATACGCCCTTGTTGCGCATCGCTTCTAAATCGCGAGAGCATCTCAACGTTGACTGGATAATCTTTGAGCCTATCTTTAAAAGTCGCATAATGCTGTTCAGCTAAAATCGTCGTGGGGACCAATATAACAACTTGTTTATTATTCATCACCGCTTTAAAGGTAGCGCGCAATGCCACTTCGGTCTTTCCGTAACCGACATCGCCGCAGACCAATCGATCCATCGGCTTTGGCGATTCCATATCTCTTTTAATCTCATGAGTCGATTTTGTTTGCCCAGGGGTTTCTCGAAAAGGGAATGCCTTCTCAATCTCAGTTTGCCAATCTGTATCTTTAGAAAATGCATAGCCTTTAAGGGCTTCTCGTCTTGCTTGCATCTCCAAAAATTCCAACGCCAGCGAATAAATTCCCTTTTGTGCGCGTGCCTTGGTCTGTGCCCATGTCTTTGTGCCGAGTTTATATATCCTAGGAGGCTTTCCCTCAAAGCCTATATATTTTTGAATTAGGTGCGTATCCTCGATCGGCACATATAATTTAGCTGCTTCTGCATACTCGATTACGACGTAATCTACAAATCTGTTTGCCTCCTTTACCCGTTCAATCCCAAGATATCTTCCTATCCCATGCTTTACGTGAACAATGTAATCTCCAGGCAAGATATCGACGAAATTACTTATGGGCAGGTCCTCTGAAACAAAAGGCTTGCGGTAGCCCTTTAATTTTCGAGGCGAAATTCCTTTAAAAGGAAGAACTATAACCATCTGGTGCTGAAGATATGGTTGTCCAGTAGCAATATTGAATGATTTTATATATGATATTCTTTCGTCTTCCAGTTCTATTCGAATCGGTGCATCGAAAGTAACCGGAAAAATATCCAGTATCCCTCCTCTTTGGGCAAAGTCCCCTTCTTCGCTGACCTTGGGCTGCCGCTTGTAACCGTAGTCAACAAGTCTTTTGTGGACTTGCTCTAAATCTACAGTTGCATCTTTGTAGAGTTTTAATGATTCAAACATATTTATTTGCTTCGGCTTGTGTTTTCGCGGGAACGTTCGATTTCCCCAGCGAGAAAATCTCACTCGGCTTCATCCTCGCTCGTCCCTTAAGTCTTAATTTGTGGGGACACCGTGCTCGCTTAGGATGAAGTACGTCCCGCTAGAAAACACAAGCCTACGCTATTATATACTTACTTTTCTACTTTGAAATTTAACAAAATAAAGATTTTCGCCTGGAGCCGCACATTGAAGATTCGAGCGGGCATGGTTGCCCACGGTTTAATCTAAGGGCAGAGCGAGAAGATTCACTGAGCGAGTAAGACACGCTGGGTCGAGCGAGCGGTGCGGTGAAGACGAAAATCGGCATTTTGTTACATTTTCTTAGGATACGAAACACCTAGAAGGGATAGACCGTTCGCGAGGACTTGACGTACGCAGTCAACGAGTAAAAGCCTTGCATTCGTCAACGCTAAATCATCCGATACAACCCTATGCACCTCATAAAATTTATGAAAACAAGTCGCCAAATTTTGCAGGTACAAAATTATCCTATACGGCTCAAGTTCCTGTGCACTTAAACGAACCGCAAGCGGAAATTGCCGCAACCCTCTTAAAAGTTGTAACTCCTCATCAGCTTTCAATAACTCCAAGTCTGTTTCCTTCGCTGTGCCAGTTCTTTCTCCGCTTTTATACTCTGATATGCTACAAATCCTGGCATGTGCGTATTGGACATAGTAGACTGGATTTTCAGGAGTTTGTTTTTTTGCCAACTCCAAATCGAAATCCAAGTGGGCGTTGGCCTTTCTCATTAAAAAGAAAAACCTTGCCGCATCTTTACCAACCTCGTTTAAAACCTCCCTTAAAGTCACGTACTCTCCGGCACGCGTCGACATTGGGACGGGTTTGCCCTCTTTGTATAACGTAGCAAGCTGTATTATTATTATGGAAAGACTCTCCGGGGAAAACCCAAGTGCTTCAACTGCTGCTTTCATCCTATTTATATATCCGTGATGGTCCGGTCCCCAAATATCTATTACTCTATCAAACCCGCGTTTGAATTTATCGTTATGATAAGCTATGTCCGGAGCAATATAGGTATGTGCGCCGTCTCTTTTCTTTACAACTCTATCTTTATCGTCACCAAACGCAGTGGATTTAAACCAAATTGCACCTTCACTCTCATAAAGTAGGCCTTTATCCTCAAGGAGCCTTAATGTCTTTTCGAGCTCGCCTGATTTAGAAAGTGCACTTTGTCTATACCAATTATCAAATTTTACGCCGAAATCTGAAAGCTCATCCTTTATTTCCTTCAATAAATATCTTACGCCGAAATCTGAAAAGAATTTTAATATCCTCTCGCTTTCCGCGCTGTACTTGTTGCCGTACTTTTTATAAATCTCGCCAGCGATATCTTTAATATATTCCCCTTCATAACCATCTTTCGGAAACTCGCATCTTTCATTTAAGAACTCTTTATATCTTGCATAAATAGATTTGCCCAACAGCGATATCTGTACCCCTTCATCGTTCACGTAATATTCTCGCGATACCTTAAATCCACAAGTTCTTAAAACATTTGCCAACGAATCGCCAAATGCCGCCTGTCGGGCATGCGCAACGTTTAAGGAGCCGGTCGGATTGGCGCTTACAAATTCTACCTGAATTTTTTTACCCTTGCCCAAACTGTTGGAGCCAAACTTATCTTTAGTGGTTTTTATCTCATCCAAAATTTCGCGAAGACACTTTGCGGAAAGATGGAAATTTATGAATCCGTTTAATCCTTCAACTCGCTCAATTAGTTCGTTTAACTTAGAAGAAGCTAAATTCCCCCTTATAGAAATTGAAATCTCCTGCGCGACTTCATTGGGGTCTGCCTTAAGGCGTTTTCCTATTCTGAAAGCGATATTGGTAGATAGGTCTCCGTGAGCAAGATCTTTCGGTATCTCTAAATATAAAGAGTCCTCTTCGTAGAACTCTTTGAATCTGTCGTTTTCTTTTAGTGTTTGACTTATTAATTTTAAGATCTGTTTTTCTATCATCTTTGTATCGCTGATTTATTGACTAAATTATAAGGCCATCCGCTCTACCTTCGGATGGCCTCGCTGATCATCTGGAACGTTTTAGTACATTTAATCGATTTTCAGTTGGGGCACATCACCCCACAAGCCTTCTAAGTCATAAAACCTTCGTGTCCCTGGCTCAAAAATGTGCACTAAACAATCTCCGTAATCCAATAAAACCCACTTCGACTCGTTTTCGCCTTCGGCGTGCCAAAGCCTTATTCCTCTTTCCTTCAACTTAACTTCTATTTCATCTGATATCGCTTTAATGTGACGCGACGTATTTGCGCTCGCAATAATAAAATAATCACAAAAGGTTGAGGCCTTCCTCATATCCATCAAGACAATATCGTTGGCTTTCTTATCCTTCGCGATTCCCGCTATGAGGGTAGCCTTTAATTTAGAGTTTATAACCTATTCCCCCCTTTGTTTAATTATCTATCATTAGTAACTGTTTACTTATATTAAGGCTTGAGTATCCTATATAATCCAGTGCCACAATCTGGACACTTGCCCTTCATAGCAGGCCGACCATTCTTCATAGTCACCTTTTGGGCATCCTTCATCTCTTTCTTCTTCTTGCATTTTACACAATACGCCTCCATTACGCACCTCCCTTTTTAAAAAGTTAAATTACAAATTTGTAGTTTATCACACATAAAAATATCTTGTCAAGTCATCGAAAGTTGCTCTTCGCTTATCTCGCCGACTATCTCCTCAGTCAAATTCTCCAATGTAACAAGCCCTAGGACTTTTTTGTCTTCGTCAACGACAATCGCTATCTGAATATGCAGCTTTTGAAAATCCCTTAGCAATTCATTTACGCGCTTGGTTTTCGGAACAAAATAGGCTGAATGAACCAAATCAGGAATTATAATCAAGCCCTTGTTCTTCCAAATATAAAGGAGATCCCGTGCGAAAATTACCCCAACTATATTGTCCTTAGAACCCTTATAAACCGGGATCCTCGCATGTCCTTCTTCAACCAATAAATCCAACAACTCATCCGGACTAGAATTGATATCGATCGCGATGATATTATCTTTAGGAACCATAACTTCGCTTACCAAAGTATCGCCGAATTCGAAAATTCTATGAAGCATCTTACGCTCCTCATCTCCCAAAACCCCTTCTTCTTTGCCCAACTCTATCATAAGGCGAATCTCCTCTTCAGTAATTAAAGGAGAGCGATGTTTTACTTCGCCGCCGAAAATCCTTATTATAACGTTTCCCAACTTATTTAGAACTCGCGCAAGCGGATTTAAGATTATCAATACAAAATTTATCGGGTGGGCAATCGCTAATGAGACTTTTTCAGAACGCTGAACTGCGAATATCTTTGGGATTATCTCTCCGAATATCAAAAGTATAATAGCCACACAGACCGTCGCAAGTAAGATCCCAAGTCGTTCGCCATATAAATAGATGAATATCGTAGCGCCGATGACTGAAATGGCAGTGTTGACAAAATTGTTTCCAACCAAAATTGAGGTTATCAACCTCTCCGGCCTTGAAACAAGGGAGTGAACCAGCTTTGCATTTTTTGTGCCCTTTGCTATTAAGTGTCTTAATCGAATCTTGCTTAGGGCTATCAAGGCGGTTTCAGACATCGAGAAAAAAGCGGAAAACAAAAGCAAAACTCCCATTAAAATCAAAAGTGGCACAAAACTTTGAAGTCTTTCTATTATAGCCATCGCTTTTTCTTAAGGTAATATACCATACTGCCTGTTAAAAGCGCGGTCAAAAATAAAATAATCCATAATCCATGTTCATTTTGAGAAAATGGCAGGTATTTTAAATTCATCCCATAGATGCCCGGAATAATTACAAACGGCATCATTATCGTAGCTATAAGCGTCAATACCTTCATCACCTCGTTTAGCCTATTCGACACTACAGAAACATATGCCTCCAGCGCTCCAGTTATTATATCTCGCGAAGTCCCAACGATATCATTTATCCTAACTAAATGGTCATAGACGTTTCTAAAATACACATAATTAGCTGGCTTTATTAATGGGGAATCTCCTCTTGTAAGCATCGATATAGTATCGGCCTGCGGTCCAATGGTCCGGCGAAGAAGCATGGTATCATTCTTCAATTTATATATCTGCCTAAATGTTTTATTAGATGGATTTTCGAATAACTCTGTTTCCATTTCATCCACTCGTTTATCAAATTTATCTACAACCGGATAATAGCTGTCCGACAAAGACTCGAGAATAGAATACAGTAAAAAGTCGCTGCCACGAGAAATTACAGGTGATCCTTTATCAACCCTTTCCAAATTTAAAGTTATCGCA
>Ga0111183_1081_pt1 | contig 12353 bp, 14 predicted proteins | sample DeeMarSWOR324_28_FD_80238 | JGI IMG/M metagenome (GOLD analysis project Ga0111183, IMG submission 80238) | Omnitrophica WOR_2 bacterium SM23_29 | reverse complement strand
GACAAGGGTATCCGAGGCAATCAGAAAGATATTGCTGGATAAGAGAAACAGAGAAATGACAGGCGCCTGTGAACTGTTTCTGTTTTTAGCGTGCCGCGCTCAAATCGTAGAAGAGATTATAAGGCCCGCCCTTAAGAAAGGATATGTAGTAATAAGCGACAGATTCCAACATGCGACCGTTGCTTATCAAGGCTATGGCGCTGGTTTAAATTTGAAATTAATCGAGAAGGCAGGCAAATTGGCTACTCAGAACATAAAACCTGACCTTACGATATTGCTGGACGTCGGGACTAAAAAAGGGCTTTTACGCGCGGGTAACTAAAATCATATGAATTCCATCGAAGGGTAAGGCAAGGGTATTTAGCGTTGGCGAAACGCAACCCAAAGCGGATTGTGTTAATTCGCGCGGACGGGAAAGTAAACGAAGTCCAGAATAGAATCAGAAAAGTCGTATTAGATGTCATTTAAAAATGTAATCGGTCAGGGATTGGCCGTCGCTTTAATAAAGCGCTGAGTGCATATCCTGTAGGAAGATAGAGAGTAAAAACCATCCGGATGTAGGATGGATTTTTCCCGAAGGTAAATCCTTTCGGATTAAAATAAATTCTATCCGTATCGTTCAGCAGGCGCTGGCGTTTAAGCCGTATGAGGGCAGGACAAAAGTGTATATAATCGATGGCGCGGACCATATGACGGAAGAGGCGGCGAACTGCTTGTTAAAGACGTTGGAAGAACCTCCGAAGGACTCCGCCCTCATTCTGTTGGCCTCAAATATATCGAGGATATATCCTACGATTATATCCCGATGCCAAAAGGTTCCGCTTTATCCTTTAGCCGAGGAGTTAGTCAAGACGGAGCTTATGCGAAGGTATGGGATAGACGAGAAGAAGGCTGCGTATATCTCGAGGTTTTCGGAAGGGCGGCTAGGAAAAGCTATCGAAGCAGTAGAGGAAGAGGCATTCGTCAAAAGGGACAGAGTGGTAAATGAATTTGTTACGCCGCGGAAATTGGCTTATGAAGATCTCTGGCTCTATAATGAGCCGCGGGAGAAAATCAACGATATCCTAAATACGCTCGTTATATATTTTCGGGATTTGTTGGTATTTAATCTCTCGAAGGACTCTAACCTGTTGGTCAATTTAGATAAGGCCGATGAGATTGCGCGTAATTCAAAAAGATATTCTGTCGAGAGGCTGGAAGAGATAATGGATGCGATCTTGGCTACACAGGATTTAATCCGAACTAACGCCAATGTTAAAATAGCGTTGTCCCATATGCGGCTTAATATAACTTAGAGGAGGAATAGATTGTACGAAGTCGTTCAGGTCAGGCTCAGAGAAGGCGGCAAGATCCAATATTACCAAGTAGGTCAATTAAAGCCTAAGATAGGCGAGTCGGTAATAGTCGAGGCAGATAGGGGATTAGATTACGGCGAGGTAATTTCGGAGACCGAGATGGTTGCCGATATAGTTTTAGAGGAACCCCTTCGTAAAATATCGAGGATTGCAACGAGGACAGATTTAGAGCAGATCAAAAAGAATCAGGATAAGACTAAAGAGGCATTCGCGACTTGCCAGAAGAAAATTCAGGAACACGCCCTAAAGATGAAATTAATCGAGGCGGAGTATTCCTTTGACAGGTCGAAGTTGATATTCTATTTTACAGCCGAAGGCCGAATCGATTTTCGAGAATTAGTGAAAGATTTGGCCCGGATTTTTAAAGCGAGGATTGAATTAAAACAGATAGGCGTTCGCGATGAAGCACGTTTGCTCGGCGGATTTGGGCCGTGCGGAAAAGAACTTTGTTGCGCCACTTTTCTGAAGGACTTCGAACCGGTGACCATAAGGATGGCCAAGGAACAGAACCTGCCGCTTAATCCGGCGAAGATATCGGGGCTTTGCGGAAGGCTAATGTGTTGCTTGGGATACGAACATAAATTGTATTTGCAACTCATAAAGGGGCTTCCTAAAGAGGGGGAAAAGGTAGAGGTAGAAGGCGGTAGCGGCAAGGTCGTAAGCGTAAATGCATTAAAACGTTCCGTTACAGTAGATTTCGGAGAAGGAAAGCAGGTTGAAATTGCATGCAAATGCCCTAAGGGTTGTTCCCTCCATCGAAGAAGTTCGTTTGTTGCCTAACGGAAGTTAATCATTTAAGATGGACAAATTTTATATTACAACGCCAATATATTACGTTAACGCAAGCCCGCACATCGGGCATTCTTACACGAATATAGCCGCTGATTGCCTGGCACGCTATATGCGCCAGGTTGTAGGCGTTGATAATGTCTGGTTTTTAACCGGTAGCGATGAGCATGGCCAAAAAATACAGAGGGCGGCAGAGGAGGCAAAATTAGACCCTCAGGAATTTGTGGACAAGGTAGTCTTACAATTCAAGGACCTCTGGAAAGCCCTGGATATATCTTATGATGATTTCATACGCACTACCGAAGACAGACACGTAACGTTTGTTCAAAAAGTCTTAGAGATACTTTATAAAAAGGGCGATATATATCAGTCAAAATACGAGGGATGGTATTGCACTCCGTGCGAAACGTTCTGGACCGAACTACAGATAACGGACAAAACCTGTCCGGATTGCAAGAGGCCCCTGGAGAAGATTTCCGAGACGAATTACTTTTTTAAATTATCCCAATATCAAGGTTGGTTAATCGATTATATAAAAGGACATCCTGATTTTATCAGGCCCGCTAATCGTCGCGGGGAGGTAATAAGCTTTTTAGAACTTAATAAATTAAACGACCTTTGTATTTCTCGTCCGAAAAATCGTATGAGTTGGGGCATACCTCTGCCGTTTAGCCACGACCACGTTACTTATGTATGGTTCGACGCCCTTATTAACTATATAAGCGCGGTAGGCACGTTCGATAGTAAAGACAGCTATAAATCGGATTGGTGGAATAGCGACGTCGATGTCGTGCATCTGATAGGCAAAGATATTTTGAGGCATCATGCGGTTAATTGGCCAATTATACTTCATGCGTTAGACATAAGGCTTCCGAATATAATATTCGCTCATGGCTGGTGGTTAATGGGCGAAGGTAAAATGTCTAAATCAAAAGGCAATGTAATTTCGCCTCTTGAGATAGTGGATAAATTCGGCATAGACGTTTACCGATATTTTCTATTGCGAGACGTGCCTTTTGGCTTAGACGGAAATTTCTCAGAAGAGGCGGTGATTAAAAGGTTTAATGATGATTTAGCAAATGACCTGGGGAATCTTATTTATCGGACGCTCACAATGATTGAGAAATATTTTGAAGGCAAGGTTCCCCAGAAGGACTCAGAGCTTAAGAACGAACAGGCCAAAGCAATAAAAACAAAAATAGAACACCTTAGTTTAAAGATCGCCGGTAATTTGGGCGTATCCGGAGACTATAATTTCAGCGCTGCCTTGGAGGATATTTGGGAACTTATAAATATGGCGAATAAATACATCGAAGATATAAAGCCATGGAATTTGGCTAAGGAAAACAGGGTAAGCGAACTGAAGGAATTTATATTTACATTGACCGACGTTATAAGAAACGTTGGACATGCGATTTTGCCTTTTATGCCGCGTACGGCAGAATCTATAGACAAACAAATAGGAGAAGAAAAGATAAATAAGGGCAAACCCTTATTTCCTCGTATCGAATAAGATGAAAAAAATAATTTATCTCGACAATAATGCGACGACCCCCCTGCATCCCGAGGTGATGAAAGCGATGTTGCCGTATTATAAAGATATTTATGGCAATGCATCCAGCGTTCATTTTAAGGGGAGGCAAGCGAAGAAGGCCCTGGAGGAGTCCAGGGGAGCAATAGGCGACCTTTTGGGCACCGAATCCGTAGATGTCATATTTACTTCGGGCGGTACGGAGTCGGATAATTTCGCGGTCAAGGGAATAGCTTTTGCAAATAGGGATAAAGGCGACCATATCGTCACTTCCTCCGTCGAACATTTGGCTGTCGCATCAACTTGTAAGTATTTGGAGTCACAGGGCTTCAGAGTTACTTTTTTGCCGGTCGACAAATACGCAACGGTAGATTTAAATGCGTTAAGAGACTCCATTACCCCCAAGACTATTTTAGTTTCTATAATGCATTCCAACAACGAAGTCGGGACGATTCAGCCGATAGCAGAGGTCGCCAAGATAGTGAGGCAGAAAGGAGTCTATTTACATACGGATGCAATTCAGTCTTTTGGAAAACTTCCGCTAAATGTCGAGGAATTGGGCGTAGATTTATTATCGATATCGGCGCATAAGATTTATGGGCCGAAGGGAGTAGGCGCGCTATATATCAGAAAAGGCGTTAAGATAGAGCCTTTTTATCATGGCGGGCATCACGAGCGTTCACTGCGCGCGGGAACCGAAAACGTCCCGGCGATCGTAGGTTTTGCAAAGGCCGCCGAGATTGCGAAGCGCCATATGAAAGAAGAATCCGAGAGGGTTCGTAATTTAAGAGATATGTTACATAAGGGTCTGACTGATAGGCTCGATGGAATATATTTAAACGGACATCCCACAGAACGCCTGCCCGGCACGCTGAATTTATCTTTCGAAAGTGTCGAAGGCGAATCGCTATTAATAAATTTCGACTTAAAAGGTATTTGTGCCTCCACAGGCTCTGCTTGTACCTCTGGTTCAACGGAACCTTCCCATGTATTGATGGCGATGAAGGTGAATCCGCAATTAGCTCAGGGCTCGATCAGATTTTCTCTAGGCGTATTTAACTCCAAGGAAGAGATAAACTACTGTTTAGAGGAAATCCCAAAGATAGTAAATAAATTGCGGAAGATCTCCCCACTAAGCAGGTGATGAAACTAGTCGATACCCACTGCCATTTAGATTTCGAGGACTTCAATTCCGATAGAGAAGATGTCATTAGAAGGGCTTCTGAAGTCGGCATCAAGTTCATGATTAATATAGGCAGCAGCCTAAAAGGGTCGCGTGAATCGATTGCCCTCGCCGACAGATACGACTCAATCTACGCTTCCGTAGGTATACATCCGCATGATGCCAAAGAATTGACGGATGAAGCACTCGAGGAACTTAAGAAACTGGCGAAACATAAGAAGGTAGTTGCGATTGGCGAAGTGGGGTTGGATTATTATAGGGATTTGTCTCCCCGGGATATTCAGAGGCGCGCTTTTAGAAAATTTATTGGCATGGCCAAAGATATAAATCGGCCTTTGATAATACATTGTCGGGAAGCGAAGGAGGACCTTTTAAAGATATTGGACGAAGAGATAAGGCCTCCGGTGCGCGGCGTAATCCACTGCTTCCCGTCCGATGAAGATTTTTTAAGGCACGCCTTGGACTTGGGCCTTTACGTTTCGTTTACCTGTAATTTAACTTTTAAGAACGCATCTAAATTGCGCAGGCTCGTCGAAGAAAAAGTGCCCATGGACAGGTTATTGTTGGAGACGGATGCGCCATTCTTAGCGCCGGAGGGGTTTCGCGGCAAAAGGAATGAACCCTCATATATAACATATCTGGTAGAAGAATTGGCTAAGGTTAAGGGGTTGACGAAAGAAGATATAGCAAGGGTAACTTCGTGGAATTCTATGAGGTTATTCGGAGTCGGAGAAGAGCCTGCGCCTAAACGCTGATTCAAAAGATGCCTATAATAAAATCCGCCGCCCTAAATTCGGGCCGGATACATTCGAGGAGATATAATGTCGTTGGATAATTCACCGAAGGCGGTGTCAAATTTTATAAAGGGCAATCGCATCTACATCTTTATGTTAGCAGTAATAATAGCCGTTAACCTGCTTTCCATCCAAGGCGTGCTGCATAAAGAAGAGACAGAGGCGGTTGGTCAGAAGAAGATAAGCAGGATTATGGACAAGGAAGAGATGCTGGCAAGGGAAAAGCGCATAAAAGAGATTCTAGAAGAGAAGAAGTTTTTGGCGATTACCCTGAAAGCATCTTTATTTTTACTTGCGTTAGCGTTGGCGGCAGGGTTGATCCTAAGTATCAGGTGCCTTGCGCTAAGATTGAACGGCCGCAATCTTATGGCGGCGTACGGCAGCCCTCCGGATGTCAACTGGGACCTTTTGGATATCCTCAAAGTCGTCATTATATTTTACTTTTTTGGATACGCCTTGCAATTATTTGAGATAATGGGCTTTTACCTCCTCGATATTAAGGAACCGGACGAACGCATAGCAGCCGTGTTAAATACAACTTTAATGGATATATTGGGATTTAGCGCGGTGTTATATTTCGTGATTAAGAAATATAAGCGCACGCTTGTAGATTTAGGGATATTCTTTAAAAATTTATTGCGCGATATCAAAATCGGCTTCATCGCCTACGTTACCGTATTGCCGGTATTGTTTTTAGTTATAATTTTCGTATTTGTAATCTTACAGCTTGTGAAGTATGAACCTCCGAGCGTGCCGTTATTTGAGCTGTTTTATGAGGAGTCAAGGCCGACGCTTCTATTTGTGCTGACTATTTTAGTTACGTTTCTAGGGCCTATAGCAGAAGAGGTATTCTTCAGAGGCTTCGCTTACCCGGTTCTTAGAAGGAGACTCGGTATAAGGAATGCTATAATTTTGATATCTTTTGTTTTCGCCTTGTTACATACGAACTTGATAGGATTGTTGCCGATATTGGCTTTAGGTATACTTTTGGCATATCTTTATGAAAAGACGGGTTCGTTAATTCCATCGATAACGGTTCATATGATTCACAATTTGATAATTGTCTATTGGGTTCATCTGTATAAGACGGTTGTGATATCGACATCCAGCATTTACTGAAAATGGATTCAAAAGTTTGTATAGTTAAATGCAAGACGTACGATTCTTATGAGACCACCGAGTCACTAAAAAGGGCGTTTGAGCTCTTAGGAGGGCTGTCGAAATTCGTAAATAGAGGGGAGAAGATTTTATTAAAGCCAAACGTACTTTCTGCCAGACCGCCGGAATCCGGTGTTGATACCCATCCGGACTTTATTCGCTCAATCGCCAGGTTGGTAAGGGAGGCGGGCGCAGAAGTCTTCGTAGGCGATTCACCGGGCGGCTTTGGTTTCAAGAACGCCGGTGCTACTTATGAGGCGTCCGGCATTAAGAAGATGTGCGATGAGGAGTCGATAGAGCTAGTGGAATTTGATAAGGCATACAACGTAAATGGGATACCCCTTGCCGCTGCCGCTAAGGAGGCAGATGCGATTATTTCAATCCCAAAAATGAAGACCCATGATTTGATGATAATCACCGGTGCCATAAAAAATTCTTTCGGTTTGGCTGTAGGAATGTATAAGGCAGATTGTCATTTAAGAGCGCCTAAACCTAAGGATTTCGCAAAATGCGTGGTCGATGTATTCGAATGCGCTCCGCCGCGGCTGGTCATAATCGACGGCATAGTGGCGATGGAGGGCGATGGGCCTGCGGCGGGGAATTTAAGGAACGCCCAGCTTATATTAGTCAGTAACGACTGCGTGGCCTGCGACGCTGTTTTTTCATATTTGGTTGGATTATCGCCTCTTAGCATACATACCACGATAGAAGCACATGGAAGAAATTTAGGTCAGGCCGATTTATCTAAAATAGAAATTTTGGGAGAGAGATTAGAAGATGAGGAGTTGAGGGATTTTAAGCTGCCGAAGACATCTTTACTTTTGAAGATTCCGGAACCGATTTTGAAATTGATCGGCAAAGGTGTAAAGTTTTGGCCGTTGATAGACAAAAGGTTATGCACCAAATGCAAGCTCTGCGCAAATAGCTGTCCGACAAATTGCATAGCCGTAGATGATAAGAGTTCAAAGATAGATTACAAAAAGTGCATTAGTTGTTTTTGTTGTTTCGAGGTTTGCCCTCATAATGCGATTTCGATAAAGAGGAGTTTATTGGCCAGGTTTCTTGGAGGATAAGATGCCCGTTACGACTATAGAATGGGATAAAGGGTCATTAAAGATAATCGACCAAACCTCTCTTCCTAACAAGCTCGTGTATATTAGATGTAAGGATATAAAGACGCTCTGGCACGCGATAAAAAAATTGCAGATAAGAGGTGCGCCAGCGCTGGGAATTGTTGCGGCATTCGGGGTTTATTTAGGGATAAAAAATTCACGCGCTAAAGATTTTAATACGTTTGAACGAGAGCTGGAAAGAAAGATAAAATTTTTAGGTTCAGCCCGTCCGACCGCCGTAAATCTATTCTGGGGTTTAGAGAGGATGAGAGATGTCGCGATGAAAAATAAGGGCGCAAAAATATCGCAGATTAAAAAGGCGTTGTTTAGAGAAGCTCAACGCATCTTCGAAGAAGACAGGTCTATTTGCAGGAGGATTGCAAATCATGGCGCGAAGCTGATCCGCAACAGCGATAGAATCCTTACTCACTGTAATGCGGGGGCGTTGGCAACGGCTGATTACGGGACGGCATTGGGGGTTATCTATCGCGCGAAGGAGCAAGGCAAGAGATTTAGAGTTTACGCCGATGAGACGAGACCGCTTTTACAAGGGGCCAGGCTTACGACGTGGGAACTGATGCGCTCCGGAATAGACGTTACCTTGATATGCGACAATATGGCTGCCGAGGTAATGCGTGAGGGCGGGATTACAAAGATTTTAGTCGGGGCCGATAGGATTGCGCGCAACGGAGATTGCGCCAACAAAATCGGAACTTATAATTTGGCAGTGCTGGCCGGTTATCACAAAATTCCTTTCTATGTCGTTGCGCCGCTTTCGACCGTCGATTTAAAGACGCCGAGCGGCCGTGGAATCCCGATTGAGAAGAGAAAGACAGATGAGATAACGACGATAAATGGCAAACGTATCGCTCCAAAAGGTATGAAGGCGTATAACCCAGCATTCGATGTGACCCCTGCGAAGCTGATAACTGCGATTGTAACCGAAATAGGGATATTCAAGCCAGATGAAATTAAAAACATTAGGCGAAGCCGGCTTAATCGAAAGGCTCGCTAAGAAGATAAAGAAGGATAAAACCCTCATAAGAGGAATTGGCGAGGATTGCGCCGTGATTAAGTTATCCAGGGATGGATATTTACTTTTGACTATCGATATGTTAATCGAAGGCGTTCATTTTAACGCCATTTCAAATCGGATGGAAATCTTTAGCGTGCGGATTAAGCGATATCGCGTCGATGGGCGGAGTTGCTAAATATGCCGTAGTCTCTTTGGGTTTACCCAAGGATTTGTCCGTCGAATTTATAGATGCAATTTACAGAGGGATAAATCTTCTGGGCCGTCGCTTCGGAGTAACTATAATCGGAGGCGATACGAATTCGTCCAAGGTGCTCGTTATAGATGTTGCGGTTTTAGGGTTCGTTGAATCGAAGAGGTTGATTACCCGCGGCGGAGCGAAAGTGGGCGATATCATATGCGTCACAGGCACCTTAGGAGGTTCCTATAAAAGCGGAAGGCACCTTAAATTTGTTCCGCGCTTAAAAGAGGCGCGTACTCTGGTTAAAGGTTACAAGATAAATTCTATGATAGATTTGTCGGACGGATTATCCACGGACTTAAATCACATCGCGAAGGAAAGCAAAGTCGGCGCGTGTATCTATGAGGAATTAATCCCCGTCTCAAAATATGCGAGTTCCCTGGATGCCGCATTGAACGAGGGCGAAGATTTTGAATTATTATTTACGGTTCCGATTGCTGAGGCTCGAAGGCTTGCGAAGAAGAAATTAAGAGGTATCAATGTGCCGATAACCCAAATCGGAGAGGTCGTCGATAGGAAAATGGGAGTCAAGATAATAAATAGCTTCGGAAGAGTCAAGGACTTGAAACCAAAAGGATACAGGCATTTTTAGATGGTTGTTATTTCAAGGAGCGAAAAGGAGACGGTAGAACTAGGCAGTAAAATAGGAAAACGGTTACGCCCCGGCGATTTAGTTGCGTTATCAGGAGATTTGGGAGCCGGCAAGACCACTCTGGTAAAAGGAATCGCAAAAGCCCTTAAGGTCAGAAATTATAAATATGTTAATAGCCCCTCGTTCGTCCTCGTGAAAGAGTATAAGGGCAAAATTCCGCTATACCACTTCGATATATATCGCCTGAATGATTTGAAGGACATCGAAGACATCGGCTACGAGGATTACCTGGGAGGAAAAGGCGTCGTTGTCATCGAGTGGGCTAAGAAGATGAGCCGAATCTTGCCCAAAAGGCATTTGGACATCGTCTTGAAGATAACGGGTCCGAGGAAGAGGATCATAAAACTTAGAAAGACTTAGGGACAGTCCCTGTGCTAATCGGAAGGGTGTCCCTTTTTTCTACGCCGTGGGGACACTCTTAGCTTTAGCATCGGGACTGTCCCTGATACTGCTGATACTGCGATGAAAATACTTGCAATAGATACTTCCACAAAATATCTTTCGCTCGCTGTTGCGGACGATGAAAAAGTTTTAACGAGCTTTCATCGCGATTCAGCACAGCGACATGCTACGTTGATAGTCGCTCAAATCGACAAGCTCCTTAAAAAAAGACGCCTTCGATTAAAGGATATAGATTGTTTCGCAATTTCAAAAGGTCCCGGCTCATTTACGGGTTTAAGGATCGGGGTGGCAACCATAAAAGGCCTCGCTTTAGCGACTAAAAAGCCAATTGTGGGAGTTCCAACTTTAGACGTAATGGCGTATAATATTAAGAGAGACCATAGTCTTATAGCGCCTATCGTAGATGCCAAAAGAGGAAATATCTATGCTTCATTATATTCTCTAAAGGACGGAAATTTGAGTCGCCACCTAAAATATTCGGTTCTTCCTATCAGCGAATTTTTAAATCATATAAAAGGCGAAACCATTTTTTTAGGCGATGGCATAGTACCGTATCGGCATTTAATCGCGGATAAATTAAAAAGGAAAGCCAAATTCGCCGAAGAAAAGGATTGGTATCCGAAGGCGACCGTTGTGGCGAGATTGGGTTTGGAATTATTTAAAAAAAGAAAACTTGAAAACCCGGATAAGTTCACTCCGTTATATCTATATCCAAGAGATATCCAATGCAGAAGAAGAGTTTGATGAGCCCTGCCGTTAGACGCATGGGCGGGACAAGCCGACCCACCTGGGTCGAAATAGATTTGGATGCGATAACCCATAATTTCCGCGCCATAAAGAATCGTTTGGCACCCGCTGCTAATATCTTAGCGGTAGTAAAGGCTAATGCTTATGGCCACGGAATGGTTGAGGTATCGCGAAGATTAGTTAAAGAGGGTGTTTCATATCTGGGCGTCGCCTCCGTCGATGAGGCGGTTGTGCTTCGTGAAGCAAAGATAAAAGCACCGATTTTGATATTAAGCTCAATTTTACCAAAAGAGGTTAAATATGCGATAAATTATAACCTGACCTTCACGGTCTGTGATGAGATTCTGGCATCCGAGCTCGACAAAATAGCACGCAAGGCGAACAGGAAAGTTTTAGCACACCTTAAGGTCGATACGGGGATGGGCAGGCTTGGCATTTGGCATGGAGAGGCCAAGGGTCTATTTGAAGATATCCTGGGGCTTAAGAATATAATTTTAGAAGGTGTATACACACATTTTGCGACAGCCGATGAAGAGAATACAAGTTATACCGTCGAGCAAATAAACAATTTTAAAAGCCTGATCAAAGAGTTGGTACATACACGCGGCAAATTCAGCAGGCACTATCTTATTCAAAAATTCGCATTTCAGCATGGTAAGACCCGGCCTTATGATTTACGGATTATACCCGAATGAGTCGATATCAAAGATCCTGCAACTTAAACCAGCCCTTTCCTTAAAGAGCAGGATAATATTTTTGAAAAGAACGCCTGTGGGAAGGAGCATAAGTTACGGCGCTACTTATACAACGGATAAAGATACGCTAATCGCAACTTTACCCATCGGATATGCAGACGGGTTAAATCGTGGATTATCGAACAAGGGAGAGGTAATCGTCCGAAAAAGGCGCTCGCCGATAGTAGGTAGGATATGTATGGACCATACGATGGCCGATGTCGGGCACGTCGATAAAGTCGAACTCGGCGATGAGGTGGTTTTAATCGGGACCCAGGGCACCGAAAGGATAACCGCGGAGGAGATAGCCCGCATTTTAGGTACCATTCCTTACGAAGTTGTCTGCTGGATTTCAGCTCGCGTGCCTAGGGTTTATCTATGAAACACGAAATTAGTCAATCGGATTCCTTTACAAACTCGCAACCGTAGTGTATATTTTAAGTCAGGGTTTTAATACAATAACATAAATTACGACATTCGTCTATTAATTGTTAGGGAGGTAATTATGACTGAACCGATATCAACCGATTCTAACGCGAGGTCCATTAAGAAGCTCACTATTGCGGTCTGGATTCTTGCCATCCTTATTGGAGTGAACCTGGTTGTTTCTCTCTTTGTGGCT
>Ga0111183_1044_pt1 | contig 12891 bp, 15 predicted proteins | sample DeeMarSWOR324_28_FD_80238 | JGI IMG/M metagenome (GOLD analysis project Ga0111183, IMG submission 80238) | Omnitrophica WOR_2 bacterium SM23_29 | reverse complement strand
TCGCTCGGCCTCCGGGCAAGAAACCGCAATCGATTTCCCTTTTGTCCGGCGGAGAAAGGTCATTGACGGCGATCGCGCTTCTATTCGCGATATTTAAAGTAAAACCAAGCCCATTCTGCGTATTGGATGAGATTGATGCGGCTTTAGACGAAGCGAATATCGACAGGTTCTGCAGGGTCCTTAAGGAATTCGTGAAGGATTCCCAATTTATAATAATTACTCATAACAAGAAGACGATTTCGATAGCGGACGTTATGTATGGAATCACGATGGAAGAGTCGGGTGTATCGAAGATCGTTTCGGTTAAATTTGCCGAGGCGCTTGAGGCGAAGACGGCCTAAGATTATCCTGATTTATAGGCGCAGGTCTTGTTCTTACCGGTTCTTTTTGCTTCGTAGAGAGCCATATCGGCGTAACGGATCAGTCTTCCTTTATCAAGCGCATCTTCTGGATAGGTAGCTGCGCCTGCGCTTATGGTTAAGTTCTTATTTGGCTGGACTTCCTGCCCTTTAAATTTGTAATTATCGATAGCCGTCCTTAAAATTTCGGCAATTTCATAAGCGTCATTTTTTGCAATATTAGGTAAGATAACTGCGAATTCTTCCCCGCCGTAACGTGCCACTTCACCTTTGCCGTTACAGGTATTTCTTAAGAGTCGCGCAATCTCGCGCAGGAGTTCGTCGCCCATCTGATGTCCTAAGTTATCGTTATAACTTTTGAAATTATCTATATCGAGCATAATCAAGGAGAGGCATTTTTTAGTTTCGTATGCCTTCTTCAGTTCTTCGGTTAATAGATATTGAAAATAACCATGATTCCAAAGGTGTGTTAACGAATCGGTATTGGCCTGGTAGACAGTCTGTTCGTAGAGCCTTGAGTTTTCTATGGCCAAGCCAGCGTGGTTTGCGAACATAGTCAAGGTCCTTATATCCTCTTTTGTTATCGGCTTCTTTGTAAAGATGTTGTCGGCGAAGATAGCGCCTATGGTCTTGTCCTTTGCCTTTAAGGGTACCGTTACGAAGTACTCCGCCTTCAGTTTTTGAACGACAGGTTCGTTGGCAATTTTGAAGCGTGCCTCTTCATTGATTACCTCGAATGTCATCCCTTCCAGTATAGTGAGCGCCAGGATACCCGCGTCTTCGCGCAACGGAATTTTAATATCGCGGACTATCTTATCCAGTTCGGAATCGGTCCTTGCAGGATGGCGATATGCGGTTATAAGATCCTCCAGGCTCATTCGCTCCGCCTCTATCTGTTTCCAGATTCGGCCCGCCTCCTCTCCGGAATGCGGACCTATCCCCATCTTTCCCTCTAACGTGTTGTCGGCTTCGTTTACAAGGAAGAGCATCGCCCTGTTGAAGCCAAGGCCCTCATGCGCTGTTACCCCCGTTAAGATGATAAAGAGGATTTCATCGAGCTTAAGGGTAGTGCGCATCGCATTGCCTATTTCGTAGAATATCCTCAACTCCGCGCGGACTTTTTCCAAAATTTCGTGTATGTTTTTCCTTTCCATAGAGATTAATCATACCCTATAAAGCATAAGTTGTCAATATTACAAGGATAAAGAAAGTCTTGACAATTTTTGCTTAATGTTATAAAATTACTTTGATCTTCGGGATAGGGTGAAATTCCCGACTGGCAGTAAAAGCCTGCGAGCCTTAAAAAGCAGAGTTTATTTCAAGCGTTACTTTTTAAGGCAGAGCTGGTGGAATTCCGGCGCCAATAGTTAGAGTCTAGAGGGGAGAAGATTGTAATCGAAGTCGATTACTGTAAAAAAGTTTGTCCCGAAGAGAAATCTTCGGGATTTTTATTTATAGGAGGCTAAAAGTGTTCAACACAATAAAAGAGGTTATAGACGATATACGCCAGGGAAGGATGATAATCGTCATAGATGACGAAGGCCGCGAGAACGAGGGCGACCTCGTCATGGCCGCCGAGTTCGTTACTCCTGAGGCGATAAATTTTATGGCGAAATATGCCCGTGGATTAATCTGTGTGCCGATGGAGGAAAAGAGGTTACTGGAATTAGGGATTCAGGTTTTCTCAGATGAGGGCAGCGGGCGGTTTGGAACCGGCTGGACGATATCCATAGATTTAAGAGAGGGCATTACCACAGGAATCTCTGCATATGATAGGGCGAAGACCATAAAAGCGTTGATAGATTTAGAGACCAAACCGGAAGATTTAGTCAGGCCGGGACATATATTTCCTCTTAGGGCAAAAGAAGGCGGGGTGTTAGTCAGGGCAGGACATACCGAAGCGGCAGTAGATTTGGCGCGGCTTGCGAATGTTTATCCTGCCGGCGTCATCTGCGAGATAATGAATGACGACGGGACGATGGCGCGAACGCCGCAATTGATGGAATTTGCAAAATTACATAATCTTAAAATCTGCACGATTGCGGATTTGATTAAATATAGATTGGCATCCGAAAAACTAATACACCGCACAGAACAGACTTCTATCCCGACAAGTTACGGTAAATTTAAATTAATACTCTACGAATCGCAGATAGATAGACAATCCCATGTCGCTTTGGTTATGGGAGAAATTTCGACGAAACCCGTTTTGGTAAGAGTTCACTCAGAATGTTTGACCGGCGATGTCTTTTCGTCCATTCGCTGCGACTGCGGAGGCCAATTACGTCAGGCGTTATCGATGATTCAGAAAGAGGGAGGCGGCGTTTTGCTTTATATGAGGCAGGAAGGCAGGGGAATCGGTTTAAAGAATAAGATTAAGGCATATGCGCTTCAAGATAAAGGGTTGGATACGGTCGAAGCAAATGAGGCTTTAGGTTTTCGTCCGGATTTAAGGGATTATGGAACCGGCGCGCAAATTTTAGTCGACCTAGGATTAAAGGAGATACGCCTTCTTACGAATAATCCCAAGAAGATAGTCGGACTGGAAGGCTACGGGCTTAAAGTGGTAGAACGCGTGCCGATTGAGGTTCCGCCTAACCCCATAAACGAAAAATACCTGAAGACAAAGAAGGAAAAGTTGGGTCACGTTTTGGGAGAGATTTTTTAAATGGGAAAAGGAGGTAAAAAATGGTAAAGACTCTGGAGGGGCAATTAATTGCCAAAGGCAAGAAGTTCGGAATAGTCGTATCGAGATTTAACGATTTTATTTCCAAACGTCTGCTAGAAGGGGCGGTTGACACTTTGGTCAGGCATGGGGCGAAAGATAATGAGATTGAGGCGGTATGGACGCCGGGCGCCTTTGAGATTCCCACGGTAGCAAGTAAACTTGCTAAGTCGAAGAAGTACGATGCGGTAATTTGCTTGGGAGCTGTGATAAAAGGTGCCACCCCTCATTTCGAATACATCGCTTCCGAGGCGGCAAAGGGGATTGCAAAAATTTCTCTGGATTCCGGCATCCCGGTGATATTCGGAATAATTACGGCCGAGACACTGGAGCAGGCGATTGAGCGCGCCGGAACGAAAGACGGCAACAAAGGCAAAGACGCTGCTCTATCCGCTATCGAAATGGCCAACTTGCTCGAAAATTTATAAAGACTAACAGTAAAATTTAGGGAGTTTATATGCGCAAGCGAACGAAAGCACGCGAGTGCGCGCTTCAAGTTCTATATCAAATCGATATCACTAGGGATTCCGCAAAGGAACTTCTGTCCACTTTTTGGGAAAATAAGAAGATCGAATCCGAAGTAAAGGATTTTGCTGCGATGCTGGTTAAGGGTGTCGCAGAAAATATGGATAGAATCGACGAAGTCATCTCGAAGTATGCCAGCAATTGGAAGTTAAAGCGGATGGCAGTTATAGATAGAAACGTCCTGCGCCTGGCTACATATGAACTTCTGTTTTGCGAGGATATTCCGCCCAAGGTTTCGATAAATGAAGCGGTCGATTTGGCAAAGAAGTACGGCGATATAGACTCCGGGAAGTTCGTAAACGGCATCCTTGACAGAATAAACAAAGAAGAGGCCCCCGGTGGAAAAGCTGGCTGACCTTCATGTTCACACCTATCTGTCCGATGGGACGTTCTCGCCGAAGGAGGTAGTTGAACGCGCCAAAGATATAGGGTTTTCCTGTATCGCAATCACCGACCACGATTGTGTCGATGGTATAGAACCGGCGTTAGAAGCCGGTAAGAAATTGGATTTAGAGGTAATCCCAGGAGTTGAATTGACCGCCGAGGAGAAGAATGCGGAGGTCCATATCCTGGGATTTTTTATAGATTGGAAGGATAAGATGTTCCTTGAGAAGTTAAAGGTCATTCGCCAATCGCGCATTGAACGGACATACCAGATGATCGAAAAACTAAAAAAATATAACGTTACAATCGACCCGGAGGATGTTTTCAAGACAAGCGGGCCCGGTTCGGTTGGGAGGCTTCACGTTGCGTTTGTTTTAAAGCGCAAGGGATATGTCTCTTCGGTAAATGAAGCGTTCAGAAGATATATAGGCAATAAGTCACCTTGTTATGTCAAACACTTCGAGATGAGTGCCAGAGATGCAATTGCCGAGATTAAAAGGATAAGAGGCGTTGCGGTTTTTGCTCACCCATATGTGATGGGCGAAGATAGATTTATACCGCAATTTGTAAGATATGGTTTAAACGGGATTGAAGCATACCATTCCGACCATCCTTCATCCGCTTCGAGATATTATGTAGAGGTTGCAAAGAAATATAAACTTTTAATCACCGGTGGTTCAGATTGTCACGGTTTAGGTAAAGGTGAGATTTTGATGGGCAAGGTAAAAGTTCCCTATGAATTGGTGGAAGAATTAAAGAAATGCGCAGGGAAGACGAAAAATTTATGAGGTTCGCACTCGAGCTGGCGAAGATGGGCAAAGGATTGACCAGCCCTAATCCTTGCGTTGGAGCAGTCATCGTTAAAGATGGCAAGGTTATCGGCAAGGGATATCATAAGGGAGCCGGAAGGCCTCACGCTGAAATTTATGCCTTAAGGCAGGCAGGTCGTAAGGCGCACGGCGCAACTTTGTATGTCTCGCTTGAACCCTGTCGGCACTACGGAAAGACCCCTCCCTGCACAAACGCTATAATTTCACATAAGATTAAACGAGTGGTTACGGCGATGAAAGACCCCAACCCTTTAAATGATGGCAAGGGGATTATGTTGTTGAGGAGAAACGGAGTTGAAGTTAAGGTTGGAGTCCTTGAAGATGAGGCGAAAAAAATGAACGAAGCATTCATGAAATTTATTACAAAAAAGATCCCGTTTGTTACCGTTAAAGTTGCACAAAGTCTCGACGGCAAAATTGCAACTCATACCGGCGATTCAAAATGGATTACAAACGAGGTAGCACGAGAGTACGTTCACAGGCTTCGAGGCAAAGTCGATGCGATATTGGTCGGAGTCAAGACAGTATTAATAGATGACCCCCTGTTGACAGCGAGGCCGAAGGATAGGAAGATAGGCAAACAGCCGATCAGGATAATCTTAGACAGTAAATTACGAATACCATTAAATGCCAGGATTTTTTCAAAGGCATTGTCCGGCAAAGTAATAATTGCTACGACGAGGCTTGCGCCGAAGAATAAGCTGGAAGCATTGAAGAAAAAGAACGCAGAGATTTTAATCGTGGGCTCAAGAGATGGGAAGGTGAATATTAAATCGCTTATGAAGGAATTGGTGAAGAAAGATATAGCTCATGTGCTGGTGGAGGGCGGAGGCGAAGCAATAGCGTCTGTAATTGAGGCAAAGGTTGTCGATAAAGTGTTGTTTTTTATCGCCCCAAAAATTATAGGAGGTCGGCAGGCAACGACCTCAGTTGAAGGAGCTGGAGTAAATAGGGTTAACAGGGCAATAGAATTGAAAGAAGTCGGTTTTGAAAGCATAGGGGATAATTTTTTAATCGAGGGATATATTAAGGATTAGAAGATGTTTACCGGAATAGTCGAAGAGTTAGGCGTAGTTGAGAAGTTGGAAAAATCTAAGGTACCCTCGGTCCTTACGATTAGGGCTGAAAAAATTTTAGAGGGGTTAAAAAAAGGCGATTCCGTTTCAGTAAACGGCGTTTGCCTTACCGTAGTTGGCGTCGGTAAGGATAGATTTTTGGTTGAGACGATAGAAGAGACTCTGGCAAAAACCAATTTAAAAGATATAAGACAAGGAAAAAAGGTAAATTTAGAAGGGGCGTTGAAGGCAGGCGGAAAGATAAGCGGCCATTTCGTCACAGGGCATGTCGACGGAGTGGGGACGCTCGTCAAAAAGGAAGAGCGAAAAGAAGAGATTTTAATCGAGGTTAAAGCCGCACAAGAGATATTAAACGGCATAGTATATAAGGGTTCGATAGCCGTTGACGGCATAAGTTTAACGGTCGCAGAGACTAGTCCAAATTCATTTTCAGTTTACATTATTCCTCATACTGCTAAGGTGACGACCCTTGGATTTAAAGGTGTAGGGGAAGAGGTAAATCTCGAAATAGATATATTGGGTAAATTCGTCAAAAAATTTTCAAATCAAAACAAACCTTCCAAAATCACCGAAGAATTTCTGAGGGAAAAAGGCCTTATTTAATCTCACCGATTTATTGACTACATTCCTTATCTTGTGATAGAATTAACTTATGTTAAGTAGGAAACCGCTGTTTTTCCTTTTACTTATTTTTGCATCGTTAATTGCCGCAGTCGGTTCCGGTGAAAATAATGATGAAGCGCTTGTTATACGTGTAATCGATGGCGATACGATCGTGCTGGAGGACGGACGACGGGTAAGGTATATCGGAATTGATACGCCCGAAAAAAGAGACCCCTATTATTTTGAGGCGAAGGAGGTAAATAAAAGACTCGTCGAAGGAAAGAAAGTCAGGCTTGAATACGACGTTGGAAAAAAGGATAAGTTCGGAAGGACGCTCGCGTACGTTTATGTAGGAGATATTTTCGTTAACACGGAATTAGTCAAGAACGGTTACGCTGTAATATATACCGTTCCTCCGAACGTAAAATATGCCGAAAATTTTTTGAAACATCAGCAGGATGCAAGGAAGGCGAAACGCGGGTTGTGGGGATTAAATCCGTAACGACATCTGAATTTTGGAAAAGTCGGGGCGTGGCTCAGTTTGGAAGAGCGTTCGGTTCGGGACCGAAAGGCCAGCAGTTCAAATCTGCTCGCCCCGACCATTAAGTTACGATTTTAATAACGGTTAGATCTTAAAATGGCATCTAAACGTGTCCATATATTTTATTCAGGAAGAGTTCAGGGCGTCGGGTTTCGGTTCACTGCTGAGGCGATTGCGCACGACTTAAGCGTTGTAGGATGGGTCAGGAATTTGCGCGACGGCAGAGTCGAGGTTATCGCAGAGGGCGAGCAAAAGATGCTTAAAGTTTTTTTGGAAAAAATCGCGCAAGAGATGTCGGGTTATATTAATGATACAGATGTCTCTTGGACCGAGCCGACAGGCGAATTCGATGATTTCGGATTAAGGTCCTCTGTTTGATTTCTAATGAGATACGGTATATTTTCGGACATACATAGTAATTTAGAAGCCTTCGAAACGGTTTTGGAAGCGCTTAAAAAGGAGGGCATAGATAAATACTTCTGTGTTGGAGATATAGTTGGATATGCCGCAAATCCCAAAGAGTGCATCAAGATTATGCAAGAATTAAATTGCCCCATAGTATGCGGCAATCACGATTGGGCGCTAATCGATTGGGTCGACCATACGTATTTTAATCCGTATGCGAAAGCAGCCGTTGAATGGACTAAGAGTCAGCTTAATGATTCAGAAAGAAATTATCTGAAGGATTTACCTCTTATATACGAAGATGAGGAGATAACGATGGTCCACGGGACATTAGAAAAGCCCGAGGAATTCGACTATATATTCGACGAGTCTTCGGCTTTGCGTACACTGGATATATGTCGGACAAAAGTCTGTTTTATCGGGCATACCCATTTTCCGGCCGAATATTCCAAAGGTACCAAAAGGCTGGTTAACGTCGGCAGCGTAGGTCAGCCCAGAGACGGTAACCCAAAAGCCGCATATTGCATTTATGACGCCGATAAAAATACAATCGAGATAAAGAGGGTAGAATACGATATTAAAGCGACTATGAATAAGATTTTAGCTGCCGGGCTTCCGAATATATTGGCTTTTCGCTTGGTCGAAGGGAGATAGTTAAAAAAATCAAAAATCAAAGGTCAAAAATCAAAATTGAAAAAGAGATAGAAAAACTTCGCCAAGAAATCCGCCGTCACGACCGGCTCTATTATATAGAAAACAAACCAGTGATTTCTGACCAGAAATATGATGTCCTGGTCAAAAAATTACAAAGACTTGAAGAGCAATACCCTGAATTTGTCACTCCTGATTCACCCACGCAGCGAGTCGCGGGTGTGCCCATCAAGGGGTTTGCGGTTGTAGAGCATAAGGTCCAAATGCTCAGCATGGATAACACTTACAGTCACGATGAATTACGGGAATTCGATGAGCGAGTTAAAAAGAATTTGGGCAGCGAAAAATACGAGTATGTCGTCGAATTAAAGATAGACGGCGTATCTGTTTCGTTGACTTATGAGAATGGAATTTTTATCCGAGGTGCAACTCGAGGGGATGGATTCAAGGGTGACGATGTCACAGTCAATTTAAAGACCATAAGATCAATCCCCCTTAAGTTACGCCCGATTAAAAGCGGCGGGATTCCCAGAGTTATGGAAGTGCGCGGCGAAGTTTATATGAGACACGAGGGTTTCATCAAGATTAATAAGGAAAAGGATAAGGCCGGGGAAGAGTTGTTTGCAAATCCACGCAACGCTGCTGCGGGTTCGCTCAAGTTACTTAATCCACGCATCGTCGCCAAGCGAGGTTTGGATATCTTTGCTCATGGAATAGGATATTTTGAAGGCGCTCCATTCAAATCGCAGTTCGAATTATTGGATGGGTTGAAAAATTTAGGTTTTAAAGTAAATCCAAATTACAAAAGATGCGGGGATATAGACGAAGTTTTAAAATTTTGTAACCAATGGCAGGAGAAGCGCAAGCGACTCGATTGCGATATTGACGGAATGGTTGTAAAAATTAATTCATTCGTTCAACAGAAGAGACTTGGCGCGACTACAAAGGCTCCCAGATGGATGATAGCGTATAAATTTCCTGCCGAGAGGGTTCAGACAAAATTGGAGGATATTAAGGTCCAAGTAGGGAGGACGGGGACATTGACGCCGGTTGCAATTTTAAAGCCGGTTTTTGTAGCGGGCACAACTGTGGGCCGGGCAACATTACATAATGAAGATGAGATAAGGCGGAAGGATATAAGGATAGGAGATACCGTAATTCTTGAGAAGGCAGGAGAGATAATTCCGAAGGTAGTCGAGGTTGTAAAATCAAAACGCACGGGCAAAGAACGAAGATTCGTTATGCCGACTAAATGTCCAATCTGTAAATCTCCGACGAAACGGGTGCCGAACGAAGTTGCCGTTCGATGCGAAAATGTATTCTGTCCCGCACAAGTCAAAGAGCGTTTTATCCATTTTGCGTCTCGCTCCGCAATGGATATAGAGGGCTTAGGGGAGGCAATGGTAGATCAATTGGTCGATAATAAGTTGGTGAACGATTACGGGGAAATTTATTATTTGAAATTCGAAAAGTTGCGCTCCCTTGAAAGGATGGGCGATAAATCCGCTCAGAATTTAGTAGACGCGATACAAAAAAGTAAGAACAATCCACTATCTAAATTAATCTATGCTTTAGGTATTAGGCACGTAGGGGTTCATGCTGCCGACGTCTTGGCGCGGACCTATTCTTCCATAGATGAATTATCTAAAAAGGGCGTTGGGGATTTAAAGGAGCTCCATGAAGTGGGGCCTGTGATGGCGCAATCGATTTATGAATTTTTTCAAAATCCCGCTACGAAAAAGGTACTCGAGAAATTAAATAGAGCCGGAGTCAAACTTGAAGAGAAGAAGCGCACGCCCATCGGCACGAAATTAGCTGGAAGGACATTCGTATTTACCGGCGAGTTAAAAAGATATACGCGAACAGAAGCAGAAGAATTGGTAAGAAATTTAGGCGGCAATGCTTCGTCAAGCATTAGCAGGAAGACCGATTTTGTAGTGGTCGGAGAAAATCCGGGGTCAAAATATGATAGAGCGAAGGCATTGGGGGTAAAGGTCATACATGAAAAAGAATTCGATAAAATGGTGAAGAAAAAATGAAAAAAAATAATTTAAAGAAATTGGCCTTACTGGCAGTTGCCTTAGTTTTTGTCTCGAATCTCTTCGGCTGTGCGACGTTGAAGAAAAAATTTGTACGTCCCCCCAAGAGAGGAAAGAAGACAACTCCCGTATTAGTAATTCAGGACTACAAGGGAATTTATTCCAACGAGGTCCTATATAATAACCACTTTGTATATTGGAAGGGATGGACCAACGAGTTAACGGAGTCTTTATTTTCTGATTTGAGCAATAAGAGACAGATTCAAAGCGCGGGTTTGGCGATAGATGATATGAGAAGAATGCAGGATTTGTTAAACAGTCCCAAAAAAGAGGAATTATCTGCTTATATTAAAATTTACGAAGATTTCTTTAAGAAACTGAAATCGAGTCGACCTAATCGAATCGAGGCCGTGAGAATGGGAAATGAGTTAGAGAGGCAAAAGCGGATTATAATAAGGAAGTTTGAAACCAGGAATGTGAAGGAGTTTATTATAAAGGAAGAGGAGCCGATCAAACCGATCGCAACGATCGAACAGGCTCTACCTAAGTAGATGGATTATATATTAGAAACAATTTCCGTGGGACCTATGGAGTCTAATTGTTATATTTTCGGATGCAGAAGGACTCGCGAAGCGGTAATAATAGACCCCGGGTCCGATTACGCAGAGATTAAAAAGCGGCTGGAAAGAGTCGAGATCTCGGCGAAATATATTTTAAATACTCATGGCCATGCCGATCACATTGGAGCTAACGGGAAATTCGGATTGCCGATTCTAATTCACAGACACGATGCATTATTTTTAAGAAATCCCATAAAGAATCTCTCCGCCATGTTCGGTTTAACCGTTTCCTCTCCTAAGGCGAATAAGTTTTTGGAAGATGGGGATAAAATTAATATAGGCAAGTTAGTTTTGGAGATATTCCATACGCCCGGACATACACCGGGTTCGATTTCCATTAAGTACGATGACCTAGTTTTTACCGGCGATACATTATTTTGCGAGGGTGTCGGCAGAACCGATTTTCCATATTCATCGGAAAAGGATCTATTTAAGTCCATACGAGAGAAATTGTTAGTTCTTCCTGATTCGACAAAGATTTATCCAGGCCACGGCCCCGCTTCAACTATAGGCCATGAAAGGAAAAACAATCCATTTTTATAAATGAGAGAGCTGGTTAAAGAATTTTTAGATTATCTTTCGGTTGAACGCGGATTGAGTGAGAATACCATAGAATCCTACGGGCGCGATCTGAACAAATATATTTCGTTTCTAAAGTCCAACGCGATTGAGCCCCTTAATAATATAAAGCGTCAGGATATCCAAAATTTCCTGATGTACTTAAAGGAGAAGGGCCTTAACGCCAGTTCTATTGCCCGTAACCTCGTCGCTATCAAAATATTCCACAGATTCTTGGTGAGCCAAAGATATATAAAAGAAGATGTAACTTTTGTCCTTGAAGCCCCAAAGTTATGGAAGACATTACCCGAAGTACTAGATTTAAGTGAAGTTGAAGCATTGCTCGGAAAGCCGAATATCCGCGATAGACAGGGCCAACGGGATAAGGCGGCGCTCGAGCTTATGTATGCAACCGGGATGCGGGTTTCCGAACTGGTCAATCTAAAATTAAATGACTTAAATTTAGATGTCGGATTTGTAAAGTGCCTCGGAAAAGGACATAAGGAGAGGATAATCCCCGTAGGCAGGAAAGCGAAAGAGGCGTTGAAGAAATATCTTGAAAAAGCTAGACCCAAATTCATAAAGAGGGGCGAAGCAAATGCCTTATTTTTAACTCGGCTGGGAAGGCGGATGACGCGACAGTCATTTTGGTTAATGATTAAACACTACGTCCGCAATGCTCGAATAAAGAAGAGGGTGACGCCGCATACTTTGAGACATTCCTTTGCCACTCATCTCCTTCAGCGGGGTGCGGATTTGCGGATAGTTCAGGAATTATTGGGCCACGCCAATATTTCGACGACTCAAATTTATACGCATATAAACAAGGAGAGATTAAAACAGATACACCAGAAATATCATCCACGTCCTTGAAATTTAATGTCTTGCTTGGCCTACTTATTACTCGCATAAGGTAATAGGTGGCTGCGTCATAACCGGCTCTGCGCAAGACATTAAATTTGAAGGGGAGGGAAGAAATTTCGCGCCTGTAGCTCAATACGGATAGAGCGTTGGCCTCCGGAGCCGAAGGTTGTGCGTTCGATTCGCACCGGGCGCACCAAAAATTTAAGGAAAGGTGGACAGGGGAGGACAAGAGATGATAAATATCTTGGCTTATTTGGCGTTAGGTTTACTCGCTGGAATTTTAAGCGGGCTTATAGGAATTGGCGGAGGGATGATTCTTATCCCTGTTTTGGTTTTTATATTCGGCTTTACGCAACTTCAGGCTCAGGGCACAACATTGGCTTTGATGGTGCCGCCCATAGGGATACTCGCAGCGTTAATTTACTATAGCCATGGGCATGTAAATTTAAAAGTTGCGGCCTTCATTTGTCTCGGTTTCTTTTTTGGGGGTTTGTTCGGTGCGAGGGTAGCTACCGGTTTGCCGAATATAATTTTACAAAGGATATTCGGCGTGGCTCTATTTTTGGTTTCGCTCAGGATGATTTTCGGTAGATAACGAGGGAGGGAAAAATGGGAAGATTTTTTTTAACACTCGCTCTGTCATTGCTCTTGTTTTTCGGAACGGCAGGTTCAGCGAAGGCGGGTCCTGCCGAAAGGCTTAATAGCGACGCG
>Ga0111183_1089_pt1 | contig 13122 bp, 11 predicted proteins | sample DeeMarSWOR324_28_FD_80238 | JGI IMG/M metagenome (GOLD analysis project Ga0111183, IMG submission 80238) | Omnitrophica WOR_2 bacterium SM23_29 | reverse complement strand
AGAGGATTTGTCGACCTGTTTGCAATTATCACCACCTCGGAGGGACCAGCCAACATATCTATATCAACGTATCCGAATACCTGCCGCTTCGCCTCAGTCACGTAAGCGTTTCCGGGACCAACTATCTTATCTACCTTGGGTATGGTTTTAGTCCCGAATGCAAGCGCAGCGATCGCCTGCGCTCCTCCTACTTTATAAATCTCATCTACTTTGAGCAGATTTGCGACGGCTAAAATATAGGGGTCAACGCTTTGATATTTATTTGGCGGCGTCACTAAAACTATCGATTTTACCCCCGCTACTTTTGCCGGTAAGACGGTCATATAAACCGTCGAGACTAATGGTACAGTACCTGCCGGAATGTAGATTCCGACCTTCTCTATCGGTTCGTATTTCTCGCCTAAGACTACGCCGTCTTCGTCAACGACCCGCCAAGATTTCTTGAGTTGTTTTTTATAAAACCGATTGACATTTTCAATTATGTCTTTCAATGACGCGATAAATTCAGAATCTATATCTTGATACGCCCCGCTCGTCTCGCTCTCAGTGACCTTAAGTTGCCGCGGGGTCAATTTCACCTTGTCAAATTTTCTGGTATATTTAATGAGTGCGTCATCCCCGTAAAGGCGGACATCTTCAATAATCTTGCGCACTCCTTGCTCAATTCTTTTTTTGCGGGCATTATACCTATTGCAAAGTTTTCCAAATTCCTTACCGTACAATCTTACGAGTTTCATCTTATAAGTTCCTTCGTTGTCTTTTCGCCTGTCTTTAGGGCCTCATCGAGTCTTGAGATATCCTTTCCGCCTGCTTGGGCCAAATCCGGACGGCCTCCGCCACCTCCGGCAATTACTTTAGCGGCTTTGCCGATTATCGTTCGCGCATCCATCCCCTTCTCGACGAGATCGTTCGTTAGGCCCACGACTATAAATGATTTTCCTTCAAAAGCACTTCCTAAAATTGAAATTCCGTTCTGAACTAGATTTGCCTTTATCTCATCCGTAAGGTTTGTCAAAGTCTCCGGAGTAAAACCATCCAACCTCTTCACTACTAAATATACTTTATTATCCACAAATTCCTTCGTAGATACAAGTTCTTTTGCTTTCGCTTTGATATTTTTAATTTCATAATTTTTTAATCGACGTTCGAGTTCCTTAACCTGATTGACCAATCTTTCGATTTGTCGCGGAAGTTTTGAAGGTTCTGTCTTCAGCATATCAGCAATTTTCCTCAGTGCTTCTTCGGATTCTTTAATGTGTTTATACGCAACTTCCCCTACTATTGCTTCGATCCTCCGGAGTCCGGCCGCAACCGAGCTTTCGCCGATTATTTTAAATATTCCGATCTCGCCGGTCGATTTTAAATGCGTCCCGCCGCATAATTCCTTTGAGTAATCTCCGGTGGTAATAACCCGGACACGTTTTTCGTATTTTTCTCCAAAAAGCGCCGTTGCTCCTCCTTTCTTGGCCTCATCTAAATCCATCATTTCTATTTTTAGAGCATTGTTTTGCCTGATATATTCATTTACCACCTCTTCGATCCTATTAAGTTGCTCTTCACCGATTGCCTTAAAATGCGTGAAATCGAACCTTAGTCTGTCGGGAGCTACAAGGGAACCTGACTGTTGAACATGGGGTCCTAAAACCTTTCTCAACGCCGCCTGTAATAAATGCGTGGCCGTATGGTGTTTTGCGATCTCTTGCCTTCGTTTTTTATCGACGATTGCTCTGGCTCTATCTTCGGTCTCAATCTTACCCTCTTTAAGTCTTCCTAAGTGTACCGAAGTCTTTTCGATTAACTTGGTATCGTATATATCTATTTTAAATTTACCGCTCTCGATTGTACCTGTATCGCCGACTTGACCACCAGCTTCTCCGTAAAAGGGGGTAACGTCCAAAATTATCGCGATATCCGCGGGTGCGGAGACCCAATCGACTATTTTATTATCTTTTATGATGCATTTGATAGCAGCATCGCATTCTAATTTCTCATATCCGACAAACGGCGTCTCAACTCCCAAGCTTGAAACGAGCGTGGTTAAAGTCTGGGCAAATATCTCTCCGGAGATTTTCGTAGCGCCGCGCGACTTCTTACGCTGTTCCTCCATCAATCTCTCGTAGCCCTCTAAATCTAGCCCTAAACCTTCGTCGGAAGCAAACTCTTTAATCATTTCTATCGGAAGTCCTCTGGTATCATGAAAATAGAAAATCTTTTCGCCGGGAATCGTGTCTTTTCTTTCTGATTTTAAATTCGATGCCAAAACTTCCAGGTCGCCTCGAACGTCTTCACTAATTTGTAAAAATTTTTCTTCTTCTGATTTTATAATCTGACTTATATTCTCCCTTCTAACCTCGACCTCTGGATATCCTCCTTTCATCATCCGAACTACCGCGTCTACCAATTTGTAAAGGAACGGCTCGTTAAAAGTCAAAGATTTCGCGTGGACTATTGACCTTCGGAGGAGCGACCTTAATACATAACCTCTGCCGGCATTGGACGGGAGAACTCCATCGGCTATGCAAAAAACAGCTGCCCTTATATGGTCCGCAATCGCATTTAAATGGTTTACCCCTTCCGTCGTCGCGTAACTTCGCATCTTAGGTTCGTAGATTAAATTTAGTATCCCGTTAATTATCGGCTTAAAAATATCGGTTTCAAAATTTGTCCTCACATGCTGCATAACGGAAGCCAAGCGTTCCAGGCCCATGCCGGTATCGATGTTTCTATTTGGCAACGGCTCTAATTTATTTACGCCCGCCCTATTGAATTGCGTAAATACCAGATTCCAAACCTCAACGAACCTGCCGCAATTACACCCGGGTTTACAATCCGGTTTACCGCAGCCAAAACCGATGCCCTGGTCATAATAAATTTCGGAGCAAGGTCCGCAAGGGCCATCCGGCCCATCTTGAGGCGCATTCGAAGGCCAAAAATTCTCCTTTGCGCCAAATTTCAAAATCTTTTCTTCGGGGACTTTTATCTCATCTCGCCAGATTTTATACGCTTCGTCATCGTCGACATAAACCGAAACCCATAAATCCTTCTCCTTTAAACCGAGCGCCTTCGTCATAAACTCCCACGCCCACGCAATCGCCTCATACTTAAAGTAGTCGCCAAATGAAAAATTCCCGAGCATCTCGAAGAATGTGTGGTGTGCCGGAGTCTGACCTACCTTTTCAATATCCCCGGTCCTTAAGCACTTCTGGCAACTTGCGGCGCGCTTTAAGTCCTTCCTCCTGCCCAAGAAATAGTCCTTGAATTGATTCATTCCGGCACTTGTGAATAAAACCGTCGGGTCGTCTTTAGGAACTAGCGAATCGGAGGGAACTATAGCGTGGCCTTTCGATTCAAAAAAGGACAAAAACTTCTTCCTCAATTCATCAGTGGTCATATCTTTGTCGGGGAGCCCGTTGCGTTGTTGGGTTAAGCGTCCTTATAAATCTCTTTTAAAATTTTCCAAATGGTGTCGTATGAAAAACCGCGCCTACCTAAAAAATCAAAAAGCCTCTTTACGGCTTTGCCCTCTTCTAACCCTTTGAGCCTTTCGGCCCTTTTAAGTGCCAATGCCTTTGCAATCTCATATTCATCGTACGCGTCCTTAAATTCATCCAGCGCTTCAGTTATTATCTTTTCGCTTACGCCTTTTGATCTCAGCTCCCGTGCTATTAATTTCTTTCCGCTGGGCCTTAGCGTAATCCTCTCGGCAACCCATAGCTTCGCAAATGCTTTATCGTCTAAAAATTTATTCTCTTCTAAATCTTTGATTGTCCGAGCAATTATAATTCCTCGATGGCCCCTTTGCTTTAACCTCTGCGCCATCTCTTTAATGCTTCGGGGTCTAAACCTCAGAAGCCTTAAAGCATCTACCCTGGCTTTTCGAAGTAATTCTTTATCTACTTCAATTTCTTTGTTCCTTTTGTACCTCTTCTTTAATTACCGTATATCCTCTTGTAGTACGAACTAACGTGTCTCCCTTCGCTGACTTAATCGCATTATTATAATCGTTTAAATTTTTAATAGATTGTCTGTCTATTTCGATGATTACATCTCCGCGCCGCAAGCCCGCTAAATCCGCCGGGCTGCCCGGTTCGACATTCGAGACGATGACTCCTCTACCTTCTCTAATACCATACCTGCGCGCTATCTCCTCGTTCAATTCTTGAACCTCAAGGCCGCGCCAGGTACCTAATGCGACTTCCGCAAGTTCTTCCAGCTCTGCAGGACGCTGTGCTATATCAATCGCTAATGTCACCTCTTTTTTGTCACGTACAATTCCGACTTTTACCTTCTTGCCTATTTTGGCTCTTCCGACCAATTTCAAAAGCTCGCGCACGTTCTCTACGCTCTTGCCATCGAATGTCTTTATTATATCGCCGTTCTTCATCTTGCCTTTTTCGGCAGGGCTGTCGGTCAAGACCTTTGCAACCAAAACTCCCTTCGTATCAGAAAGTCCGAATTGTTTCGCTAAATCCTCGTCTAAATCCTGGACATTAACACCGAGCCAACCGTAGAGGACTTTTCTGCCTTGAATTAAATCGCCAAGCACTCGCTTTGCGGTATTTATGGGAATTGCAAACCCTATTCCCTGGTACCCGCCGGTAGTCGTAATTATCGCAACGTTTATTCCTATAACCCTTCCTTCTATATCAACCAAAGGGCCTCCGCTATTGCCGGGATTAATTGCAGCATCGGTCTGAATCAAATCCGAATAATCCCTGTCCCTGCGCGTAGTACGCGGCAGGGAACGGTTCAACGCACTTACAACTCCGACGGTAACGGTGGGCTTTGCCGCAATTCCGAATGGATTGCCAACCGCTATAGCCCATTGTCCGCTTCTGACCTTGTCTGAATCGCCCAATTCCACCGCATGTAAATCTTTTGCTTTTACCTGTAACACGGCAAGGTCAGACCTTTCATCCTGCCCTTTTACCTTCGCTGGAAATTTTCTTCCGTCGGCCAATGTTATTTCGATTTTGTCGGCGCCTTCGATTACATGTTGATTTGTCAGAATATACCCGTCTGCGTCAATGACGAATCCTGAACCTAGCCCCCTGCGTTGAAACTCTCGCTCGACCTGCTCCGAAACTTTTATGAAGGCCTCTTCGAGGGCCTTCGCATAATTCGAACTCTCCGAAACGGGTGAAGTCGGCGCTTCCGCATTTCCTGCGGGATTCAAATTTAACTTCGCTGAAATGACAAAACCAAATATAGCGCCAGCGATTAAAATCCCGATGACGAAAATTATATTACGGCGTTTAGACATCTAAAGTTTACCTCCTTAAGCCCGATCGGACTCAAACTCCCGATTCTATTTTTTCTCTGATTTTCTTCTCTAATTCAGTAACGAGTTTTGGATTCTCTTTAAGATAATTCCTGGCATTATCTCTTCCTTGTCCGATCTTTATATCGCCGTAAGAAAGCCATGTACCGGTCTTTTGAATTATTCCCAAATTTTGCCCCAAGTCTATTATATCCCCTGACCTTGAAATCCCTTCATCGTAAATGATATCGAATTCCGCCTGCCTAAATGGCGGAGCAACCTTATTCTTCACGACCTTTACCCTGACATGACTACCTATTACCCTATCGCTTACTTTTATGTTTTCGAGCCGCCTTATATCGAGTCTCACAGAAGCATAAAACTTAAGCGCTCGGCCTCCGGGGGTCGTCTCGGGACTTCCGAACATTACGCCGATCTTTTCGCGAATCTGGTTTATGAATATCACCGAAGTCTTCGATTTATGGATTGAAGAGGTCAATTTCCTTAGCGCCTGCGACATTAATCTTGCTTGAAGTCCCATATGGGGTTCGCCCATATCGCCTTCAATCTCGGCCCGCGGAACTAACGCTGCGACGGAGTCTATCACGACTACGTCAACCGCACTAGAGCGCACCAAAGTCTCGCAGATATCGAGCGCCTGTTCACCGGAATCCGGTTGCGAAATCAAAAGGTCATCTAAATTTACGCCCAATTTCTGCGCATATGAAGAATCAAAGGCGTGCTCCGCATCGATAAAAGCAGCAACCCCTCCTTTTTTCTGCGCCTGTGAGACTATGCTTAAGGAAAGCGTGGTCTTGCCCGATGCATCTGGTCCATAGATCTCGATAACGCGACCTCGGGGGATTCCTCCGATACCGATCGCCATATCTAGCGCAAGCGAGCCGGTTGGAATCGATTCAACTTTTGCGTGCTTTTCTTCCCCCAATTTCATTATGGAGCCCTTTCCGAACTGCTTCTCGATTTGAGTTAGCGCCAATTCGAGCGCCTTTAGTCGTTCTTGATCCGAGATACCCGAGCCCTTCTGCTCTTTGCTTTCTTCCTTCTCTTCTCTTCTTACCATGTCTTCCCCTCCTTTAGTTTAAAATGGCTTCGCCTTAATTGACGAAGCCTTGAGGGATTTTCTTTCAAGATTATACAATATTCCCAAGATTTTGTAAAGGAAAATGAGGGACAGTCCCTCTGCTAATCGGGAGGGTGTCCCCTTTTGCAACTTTAATGAAAGAAAACCAGCTGATTTTGCGTCAATTCCTAAAATGGAGGTGAAAAAATGCCAAGAACTGCAAGAATACTCTTAGAAAACGTATGTTACCATATTATCGCAAGAGGAAATCAAAAGCAACAAATTTTTGTTGAGTTGGTTGATTATGAAGAATACTTAAAATTACTTAGAAGATATAGAACGAGATACTGCTTTAAGCTCTATGGCTATTGTTTAATGATTAACCATATTCACTTGATTATTGAACCCAAAGCGTCGCAAGAATTGCCTAAGATTATGCAAGGATTGAATCAATCCTATACTGTTTGGTTTAATGAAAAATATAATAAAGTAGGACATCTTTGGCAAAATCGTTTCAAAAGTATGGTCATTAAAAAAGATGAATATCTTCTTACTTGCATAAACTATATAGAATTTAACCCTGTTCGGTCTAATGCTGCCAAAGAGCCGTTTGAATATCCGTGGTGCAGCTATAAGGCAAGGCTATTAGGTTATAAAAATGGCTTACTGGATGAGCCGAAAGTTATCTAGGGGACACCCTTTCGATTGACACAGGGACTGTCCCTGCTTTATAATACCATTTAAGATGAGAGCGGAAATAATTGCGATTGGAACGGAAATCCTTCTCGGCCAAATCTTAAACACCAACCATAGATATCTCTCCCAAAAACTCGCTGAATTGGGAATCGACGTCTATTACCATTCCGCAGTCGGAGATAATCAGGAACGGCTCATTCAAGCAATAGATCAAGGGATAGAGCGTTCGGATATCATAATCACAACGGGCGGACTCGGGCCCACGGTCGATGACATTACTTTAGAGTCCGTCGCGCGCGCTTTAGCGAGGAGACTGGTATTAGATAAAAGGATTTTATCACGAATTAAATTACATTTTGGCAAACAATGTATTAAAATGCCGCTTGAAAATGTTCGCCAGGCACATACCCCGGAAGGAGCTATCGCCTTAGAGAACGACGTAGGAACTGCCCCCGGCTTAATTATCGAAGAAAGCAAAAAAATATTAATAACCCTCCCTGGCCCGCCTCGAGAATTGGTTCCGATGTTTGAGCGGGAAGTAATTCCGTATTTAAAGAAAAAGACAAGATCGGAATGGACGATAAGAACCCGCACGATTAAAATTACCGGGCTTTCGGAATCTCAAGTCAATCATAAAGTTAAAGATATCTTAAAAAGCCCTCCGCCTGTTACGATGGGGATCTTTGCCCACCCTGCTTTAATAGAACTTAAAGTTACGGCGAAGGCAAAAAATGAACGGCGGGCGAACATCCTTATAAATAAAATCGATAGAAAAATTACAGCAAAATTAAAAGCTCATATCTTCGGCAGAGATGCAGAAACACTGGAAGAAGTCGTTGGGAAATTACTTCGGCGTTATCGAAGGACGCTGGCAATCGCAGAATCGTGTACCGGCGGACTTATATCAAATCGAATCACAAACATCCCTGGAAGTTCGAAATATTTTAGGATGGCGGTTGTGGCATACTCAAATAAGACAAAGGCCTCGCAGCTTGACGTTTCACCTGAAACACTTAAGAAATTTGGAGCGGTCAGTCAACAGGTTGCAAAAGAAATGGCAAAAAACGTAAGGAAAGTCGCAGGAACTACCTTCGGATTAGGCGTAACAGGAATAGCAGGTCCGACCGGTGCTACAAAATCCAAGCCGCGGGGCCTGGTCTATATAGCCCTTGCGACTCCGCGTCGAATCACTTGTCAAAAATTTCATTTTGCAGGAGAGCGTGAGGTCATCAAATTCAAAACCTCACAGGCCGCTTTGAGCATACTCCGGCAGGCCATAATTTAAATCGTATTCCAAATCATTCCTTATTTGCATTTTTTGCCAAGCAGATCTGATTCTTCCCATGTTGTTTAGCCCAATAGAGCGCTTTATCTGCTCTTCGGAATAATTCTTCTTTATCTACTCCATCTACCGGAAAGACGGCGATACCGATGCTTACGGTAAAACTTATCTCTTTATCCTCAAGGAAGAGCCGTTGCTTTCCTATGAGCTCATGAAATCTCTTGGCAACTAATGAAGCGATATCATGAGAAATCCTTGGAAGTATAACTACAAATTCATCACCGCCATACCGTCCGGCAATGTCGATAGAACGACTTTTTCTCTTCAACAAATCCGTCAACAATTCGAGTATTCTATCTCCTACCGAATGTCCATAAACGTCATTATATTTCTTAAAATCGTCTATATCGATAATCATCAAAGAAAAAATGTCCTTGAACCTCCTTGCCCTCTCTATTTCTTGTTCTAATCTTTGTAAAAAATATCCATGAACATACAGACCCGTTAAGCTATCGCGGATCGAAAGCTCCTTTACCCTTTCATACAGTTTGGCATTTTCTATTGTAACCGCGGCATGGTTGGCCAGCGTCACGAGATTTTCCTTATCCTCCTGGGTTATCGGTTGGCGGCTGAAGACGTTATCTACTACCAATATCCCTATCTTGGTCTCCTTTGCCACCAAAGGGACATAGTAAAAAAGATTGGCGGTTTCATATTCACCTCTCAAAACGATATCCAGGTTTGTTTCGGACAGAATGTCGGCGTCCTTGTCACCTTCCGCAGTCAACGGATACCTTTCCGACGTTATCGGTTTTACAACCTTTCTTATATCAGCGCTTATCTGCCCCTTTAATAAATTTTCTTCTTTATCTATAAGATACAACTTGGCCCTATCAAATTTCAAAATTTCTATGGCGCTGTTTAAAATTATCGACAGAGCCGTTTCAAATTCCATAGCGCTGGCCATGGCCTCGCTGATTTTAGAAAGAGCTAGAAGCATGCTGACTTTACGGAAATTGGATTGATAAGTTTTTACATGTTGTATATTTTTGCTAATCTCTTTGACGTAATCGGTTAAAAATCCGATCTCCTCCTGAGCGATTGAAGTTTTACTTAATAATTTATCAACGATTAATACGCCTATCCTATCATCCCCCGCTCGTAATGCCATGCAAAGTTGAAGATCGTCACCAAAGAGCGCATAATCCATTTTGCCCAAAAATACCGAGCTTACTAAATCCGCGTCATTATCGGTTACCGGAATCCTGCTTTCCCCGGCAATTATACCTTTGTCTTTTTTTGTTGCTTGAGCGCATTCCAAGGAACGGGAATATTCGTCATATAGAAATATGATAACCATATCAAAATTTAAATCTTCTATTAAAATCTTCAAAACGATCTTTAATATCTCATCGAGGCCCAATTCAAGTTGATAGAAAACCTTGGAAACTTCCTGCAAACTACTCAGATGCTTTTGAAGCCTTTTTGATTCGTGATCTGTTTTATCGTTCATCTTATTATCCGTTTACAAAGACAAAATATAATTAACCTGTTCGGCAGCTTGGTTTGCTTCTTTAACCAAAAAACCTTCATTATATTTGTGCGCCTTTATTGAATCGATAATTTTGCCAAAGAATTCGACAAGGATAAATTCTACGCTTCCCCAAAAGTCAACTTGAAAATGACTTCTCCCATATTTTGAATACGATTCGATTAAAACTTTTTTCTTCTCTGTTCGCTCGCCAAACAAATAATTAAATGTCTCCGTTAGACTGGGCAGTGCGCCTACTATCTCGTATTGGTGCATCTGAAATTCATTCGAAGTCAAAAACTTTAACAGTTGCCAGGCTTCAGCTTGATTAGCAGAATAGCTTGAAATCGATAAGTTACTTCCTCCCTGGAAGGTAAATCTTCCAATGGGCCCAGCGGGCAAAAAAGTTACGCCAAATTTTTCGATCGACTTAGAAGGTTGAATCGACAGAGGAGTTTCAATAAATCCGCGTAGATAATTCGCGAACACATAGGCCCCTGTAATGCACATCCCGTATTTGTCCAATGTGAAGAAATCATATAGAGGTTGCCCGGGGACTCTTCTATCTAAAATGGGCGCATATCCTTTTTGCATCAAATCAAAATAGAACTTTATGCCCCTTAATGCTCTCTCCTTATGAAAAGCCGCTGCCGTTCTATCAGCAGTTAAAAAATCGCCTCCGTTGGACCAGATCCAAGGGGCAACGTCATGAACCAATCCCTGGTCTTTAAGGTCCGAGACTCCCAAAGCACCGATTTGGCCTGAACCAAAGTCAAAGCCGGTTAATGCCTTACAAACGTCTTCGAATGACTCCCACTTGTCTAATTCTTTTGGATCTAACCCCAGCTTTTCAAAAAAATCTTTCCGATAAAATAACATCCTTACATCGACGAACCATGGGAGGGCATAAATTTTATTTGAATCTTGAACTTCGCAGGTTGCCCAACTGGTCAAGCTGAACTTGTTCTTCATCTTATCCATAATGGCCTTGTCGGTGACATCGGTCAAGGCATTGATCGCAGTCAAAGTTTTAGTCCAGGAGTTTCCGATTTGAAATACGTCCGGCAATTCCTTGGATTTTGCTGCTGTTATAATTCTTTGCCAGGCCTTTGACCAGGGGATAATTGAAAGGTTGACTTTTATATTTGGGTGTGTTTGCTCAAAATCCGCAATCTCTTTTTCCATAAATTGACTTGTTTCATACCCGCCGTTGGGCATAATCCAGAGATCAAGGCAAATTACTTTCCGCATATTTTACCTCGCTATTTGCATTCTCTGTTTTAAGTATATCATATGGTTGAATAAAAATAAATATTAATGTATAATTTACTAAAAATGACGGAAACCATCAGAACGTTTATCGCCATAGAATTGAACGAAGAGATACACGGCGAATTATCTTCGCTACAATCCGATTTGAAAAAATCCGAAGCGGATGTAAAATGGGTCGTACCTGAGTCAATTCATCTCACACTAAAATTTTTAGGGAACATAGATGAAGAAAAAATTAAAAAGACGCAAAATATTTTAAGCGATATCGTCAAAAATTTCAAGCCATTTTTTCTGAGTTTAAAGGACATAGGGGCGTTTCCAAAATTAAATTATCCCAGGGTAATCTGGGTGGGAGTCGACGAAGGTAAGCCCAAGGTTTCTAAACTAGCGAAGGAATTGGAGGATAGATTAGAAAAAATCGGCATTTCTAAAGAGGAAAAAGAATTTCACCCGCATATTACGCTGGGCAGGGTCAAATCGCCAAAAAATAGGGAAAATTTAAAAAATATAATCGAAACTACGAAATTTGAACCGAAATCAAAGATTGACGTGAACCGCTTGATCCTCTTTAAAAGTCAACTCACCCCACAAGGACCTATCTATACACCGCTTTTTGTAGCTAAGATACCGTAGAGTACCTGAACCGTCAAATTCGCATATAATCCAGCTATAACATCATCAAGCATTACCCCTAAAGGGCTCTTCTGTTTTTCGGCCCACCTTATGGGGAATGGCTTTAAGACATCGTAAAGCCTAAAAAAGATGAAGGCGAGGAATATAAAGAAAAATTCCGTCGGAATCAGAAACAAGGCGAGCATCATCCCGACCGCCTCGTCAATTACTATTATTCTCGCATCTTTCCTGCCGTAAATCTGTTCCGCTTTATCTATTACTAAAAATGCGATGGTCGTCAAGGCTATTAACGAGCCAAAATATAAAGCCAAATTGCGCCTTACCATTAAATAAAAGAGAAGGCCGCCGAGCGAACCAAAAAATCCCGGGATGCGTGGTACATAGCCCAAATAGAAAAAGCTGCTAAGCATCTTAACGACCGTCTTCAAGTCAGCATCCTCCTATTGCGCCAAAGATATGAAATACCGGAAGTGATAGTAAGAGCTACAGTTATCAGCATCAAGGCGAATATCGTATTTAAGAACCACTTTTCGATCGTGCTATTCCAAAAACTTAAAAATTTAGCCGTATCCTTAAATATTAAAAATATTAAAATGGTAAATATTGCGGCCATTTGCGAAACCGTCTTATGTTTGCCCGCTTCTTGCGCCTCCAGGACTCTACCTCTGCCTAAGGAAAATAGTCTTAAACCCGTAACAGTAACTTCTCGCGCGACGATAATGACGACGGTCCACGCAGGGATAAGTTTTAATTCGACGAAAGCCAAAAAAGCCGCCAATACCAAAATCTTATCAGCGACGGGATCCATCAATCTCCCGAAATCGGTTATTTTGTTTTCTCGCCGTGCAACATAGCCATCATAATAATCTGTCCAGCAGGCGATAATAAAGGTTATGAGCGCAAAATATTTCGCGCCTGGCCATCGCACAAAGAGAAAATACATAAATATAAAGGTCAAAAATATTCGCGATATCGTGAGCTTATTTGGTAGATTCATATTTTCAAAATATCTCTGAAACTAAATCATACTCATAAGTATCTATAATCTTTGCGCGGACGAAGTCGCCTACTTTTAAATTCGAGCCTTTGACATAGACGATGCCGTCAACTTCCGGCGCATCCATATAACAACGACCCAAATAAAGGTTCGGGTCGGTTTCATCCTTTTCATCGATTATAACTTCTAATTTTTTGCCCATCAATTTGCTGTTGTTTTCTCTCGAAATCTCCTGCTGAACCTTCATACTCTCGTTCCATCGTGAGCGTTTTTCTTTTTCGGAAATTTGCTTAGGGAAATTGTAGGCGGGGCTGTCTTCTTCTCTAGAATAGATAAATGCGCCGAGCCGCTCGAACTTCGAATCCTTCAT
>Ga0111183_1043_pt1 | contig 13231 bp, 10 predicted proteins | sample DeeMarSWOR324_28_FD_80238 | JGI IMG/M metagenome (GOLD analysis project Ga0111183, IMG submission 80238) | Omnitrophica WOR_2 bacterium SM23_29 | reverse complement strand
TGGGAGGGGACTATAAAACAATCGGACGATATATCCAGGCAGATCTTCACCAAATCCTTCGCATCCAATTTTAAGACCGGTCGGCCATCGGAGACTAAATCGCCGTGTTCTTGCAATCTCCTATTTAATCTCTCAACGACCTCGAGGCTTGGTGCGAAGATGATGTTATGTATCCTCTTTGCCTTGCCATCGACATAAAAATTGTTGTAAACCTCGCACGTCAAAATAAAATTGACGCCTTTATATTCATATAACCCGCCCGTGCTCGCAGTTAGCTTATCCTTTAGTTCCCTAAACCATAAAGGATGGGTAAAATCGCCCGTTCCCATAAGGGCGATGCCTTTCAGCTTCGCCCAGCGCGCAAGCTCTTCAACGTTCATCGTCTCTGAGGTGGCGCGACTATATTTAGAATGTATATGAAGATCAGCAATAAATTCCATTTACGTATTCGGTTACGTTGCCCCAATGCGTCCCCTGCCAGTAAACCCGTCCGCATACAGAACATCTGACGAAATCCTCTTGCGTTTTATATACAAAAGGGGGGACCTTATCCTCCGCCTCTTCTTTTCGTATCTCCTCTAACAACGTGTTACAGATGGTGCATCTAGTGAACATCTCGTCTCTGTCTATTTTCAGCTTAAACTCCTCTAAGACCTGCTTTAGCTGTTCCTTAACCAAATCGCTCTTTACGTGCAAAACCTTGAATCCAGCCCTTTCGCTTAGACGCGCATTCCTCGTCAATATAACCCTATCTTCGCGGAGGCTCTTAATCGTGAGGGAAGTTAGATTATCCTCGGTGAAATACTCGCAATCGTAGCCTAAAATCCTAAGCCATTTACAGAGACGGCCTAATTCTTTCGTCGTCAAAAATTTCATACTTCAAAAAATGGGATCTACAAATTCCTTCGCCTTTTCGGCCGCACGCCCTATCATGCTTCGCTTTAAATTAACGTTGTTCAAACCGCTCTTTGCTTTTCTCGCATAATAGGTATCGGGATATTTCTGAATTACCAACTCATAGAAATATTGTGCGTTGTCGTAATCGCCGATTCTATACGCTAAATCGCCTGAGTGGAGCCAATCCTTCGCCTCCAATTTTTCCGGACCTTTCAATTCCTTTAATCCGGCACAACCGATCACGAAACTCAAGAAGAAAAAAGACAACAAAATCCTACACATTTTTTTATACATAGGCTTCCTCCTTTTTAATTTTCGCTTAACCTACACAACGCTCCCAGTCTTTGCCTGTTTCCCGACTTCGCCTTTGTAAGGTCTTTAATGGAATTTTCCATTCTCATACTTTATCTTGCCGCCAACGATTGCAAGGGTTACGATTCCATCTAGCCTCTTTCCGATAAATGGGGTATTCTTTGATTTCGACTCCAATTTCTTGACATCTACAACCCAGTTTATCTTTGGGTCAAAGACGACCACATCCGCATCAGACCCGGCCCCAAGCGAACCTTTGTTATCTAGCCCTAAAATCTTCGCCGGACTTATCGACATCCTTTCTACCAATTGCTTCCAATTTAAAATACCTTTGGCTACCAATTCTGAGAAAGCTAATGAAAGCGCGGTCTCAAGACCTATCATCCCGAACGCGGCGGAGTCAAATTCGACATCCTTCTCTTCCTCCGAGTGAGGCGCATGGTCGGTTGCTATTACATCTATCGTACCTTCTGATAATCCCTTTTTTATCGCCTCAACATCCTCTTTTGTCCTTAAAGGCGGGTTTACTTTCGCGTTTGTATCGAATCCTAAAACGGCTTCCTCTGTCAAGGTAAAATAATGTGGGCAAGTCTCGCACGTAAGGTTGATTGCTTTTCCCTTAGCTTGCCCGATTAATTCTACGGCCTCTCTTGTCGTAACATGCGCGATATGCACCCTGCCTCCGGTTAATTCAGCCAATTCGATATCCCTCATAACCATTGCAATCTCAGAAGTGCGGGGTATGCCCTTTAAACCCAATTTCGTTGATACAAATCCTTCGTTTATAACGCCGTCTTTTGATAAATTTAAATCCTCGCAGTGCGAAATTATGGGCAAAGCGAACATCTTCGTATACTCCAAAGCGCGTCTCATCAGCTCCGCGTTCATTATCGATTTTCCGTCATCGGATAAAGCCCTTGCGCCCGCCGCTAAAATTTGGCCGACCTCGGTCAGTTCTTTCCCATCTAAATTTTTTGTAACCGCCCCGACTGTATAAAGATTTATTAATCCTATCCTTTTTGATTCGGCATAGATGTATTCGACAACGCCTTGATTGTCGATCGGCGGATTAGTGTTCGCCATGCACAATACGGATGTAAAGCCACCTTTGAGCGCCGCTCTTGAGCCTGTAAGAAGCGTCTCTTCGTCTTCCCTGCCAGGTTGTCTAAAATGGACGTGCATATCTATCAACCCAGGCAGGACGTATTTGCCCTTACAATCGACTGTCTTAGCGCCATTCACCCTTAAATTTTTGCCTACTTTCGCTATCTTCTCATCCCTTATTAAAATATCGGATGTCGAATCTAATCTATTGGCGGGGTCAACTATATGTCCGTCCTTCAAAAGAATATCCATATTTTAATGTTTCCTCTCTCTTACCCCCGAAACCAAATATAAAACAGCCATCCTTACTGCTATGCCATTTGTCACTTGCTCTAATATTACAGAATATGGTCCATCGGCAACCTCGGGCGTTATCTCTACTCCGCGATTTATCGGACCTGGGTGCATTATCAATACATCTTTTTTAGCGAATTTCATCTTCTCGGAATCCAAACCAAATTTTATCGCGTACTCCCTTAGCGACGGAAACAAATTCTGGCCTTGGCGTTCAAGCTGTATCCTCAATAAATTTATGACGTCCGCTCCCTCTATCGCCTCCTTCACATCATATGTAACTTTAACTCCCAATCTCTCTATATCTGGCGGTATCAATGTGGCAGGCCCACATATGGTCACCTTTGCACCGAGTTTAGTCAACCCCCAGATATTTGAGCGGGCTACCCTCGAATGTGCAATATCTCCGATTATCGAAACATTTAAACCAGCGATTTTCTTCTTGTGCTCCTTGATCGTAAAAAGGTCCAAAAGTCCTTGGGTTGGATGCTCGTGTGAATCATCGCCCGCATTTATAATGGATGGCGAGACTGCTTTCGCCAAAAGGTGCGGCGCGCCAGCGGATGAATGGCGCATAACGATTATATCGACCTTCATCGCTTCAATATTTTTCGCCGTGTCCTTTAGGGTCTCCCCCTTTGTCAGGCTAGAGGCGCTGGTCTGTATATTTACAAGATCCGCACTCATCCGCTTAGCCGCCAATTCAAAAGAGGTACGCGTACGGGTAGACGGCTCAAAGAAGAAGAGCACAACCGTCTTGCCGCGAAGGGTGGGGACTTTCTTTATCGGCCTTTGGGATATCTCCTTAAAAGAGTCCGCCGTTTCAAGGATTAGCCCTATCTCTTCTGCGGATAACTCCTCTAATCCCAGCAAATCCTTCCTAACCCACGTAACTGCCAAGTTAATTCTCCTTTTCCTGAATCATAACTTCATCGATGCCATCTACCTCTTTTATTTTGACTTGAACGACCTCTTTCAGGGAAGTCGGGATATTCTTACCTACATAATCTGCCCTTATCGGCAGTTCCCTGTGACCCCTGTCTATCAATACCGCAAGCTGTATATTCTGCGGCCTTCCAAAATCTATCAAGGCGTCTAATGCGCATCTTATCGTGCGTCCAGAATATAACACATCGTCGACTAAAATTATGATCTTATCCTGGATATCAAAATCTATCTCCGTCTTATGGACAACCGGCTGTTCTGAAATTGTCGTTAAGTCGTCTCTATATAAAGTGATATCCAGTATTCCTACCCTAACTTCTTTCTTCTTTATATCGTTTATCTTACCCGCGAGGCGTTCCGATAAAAATGCGCCCCTGGTCCTTATCCCAACAAGGGCTATGTTTTCAACATCCTTGTTCTTCTCTATAATTTCGTGAGCTATTCTAGTTAGGGTCTTATCTATCTGTTCTACATCCATTATTTTGGCTTTATCTCGGAAGACCATTCATACCCCCTATGCAATTAAGACAATAAAAAACCTATCCCCAGCCTTAGCTGAAGATAGGCTATTTTCTCTTTCAAGAATCAAGTTTAGAAACATCTTCTTCTCCTTTTCCGGCCTCGCAGGGCCAGATTAAAAGGGCTATGTTCTGTATAAAAATTTACCATGCCATGCCCTATTTGTCAAGGAATATTTTCAGAATAACCCAACGAATTGGTAGAGATTGAATTAAATAATTCGGAGACGGCTTTAAACCCGGACTTTGGCTTTCTGTCCTGTGTTATTATGCCCCAATGTTCCTCTATATGTTCGTTATGAGCGGCGGGGTTTCCGCCCTTCCACCATTCATCAGCCCATTCGAAAATTATGATGCCGGCTAAGTTTTCATCGACGCTCTTTATCTGGACCTCCAGTGCCTTGTCCTGCACCTCCTTCTTCACAAATGTACTATAACCCGTCTCGGTAATAAAGACAGGTTTTTTATATTTATTGGCGATCTTGACCATTTTCATACAAGTCCTCAAAGCATCCGATCTTCCTTTCCATTCGTAACCATGGCCACCTATATATGCGTTACAGCCGATAACGTCTAAAAAGTCAAAACCGAGATTATAGCCTTCTACATCCAAGATATTTGCGGCTGTAACAGGGCGCGTCTTATCCTCTTTCTTTATCGCAAGATAGATCTCTTTCATAAAATTATTGACGGCCTCAAAGCCGTAGTGCGGTATAGGGTTGCCAGCGGACTCGTAGATAAAAGGTGCGTCATTCCATATCAACCACATTAAAATACATTTTTTATCTTTGTGTCTCTTAACTATTTCAACCGCATTTCTCTTCAGCGTCTTTAATTCTACGTCGGAAGAATAGTCTGTAGCAGCCGAAGGATAAACGAGTTGCTCAATTACCTTCAAATCGTATTTCTCCGCCAGATCCAAGAGAGAATCCGGAAGCGGTTCATATGTCCTTATTGTATTAATGCCGGCTTCCTTCATCATCTTAAAGTCATTTTCGAAAAAATTGAGCGCCTTATCATTTAGGGTGCTGCTTTTTGCCCCCTGTTCAGCTAGAAGCATTCTTGTTCCGTACGCTACGCCTTTTATAAAAAATAGAGAACCATCCACATATATCCTGTTGTTCTTAATCACAACTCCCTTCTCAGAAATGGCCCTCTGTACTGTGAAAGCAGAAGGTTTTTTAATCTCCTTCTCTTCTTCCTTTCTTATTATCTCCTCCCGCCTTAGTTGCCTCTGCCTTTCAAGTTCCTGCGCGCGCCTAAGCTGCCTTGCCCGTTCTCTTACAAGTTCTGTTATCTCCTCTTCGGTCGCGGGCGTTATCGATGCTATCTGGTCACGCCTTAGGGTAATCACGCCGTCTCGAACTTCGACCTTGACTATATCTTCCGTCTCAAGTGCGACCTTGCCTATTACAACCCCGCCTTTAGCAAGGGCCACCTTTACAGGCTTAGCGGCCTTTATCTCCTCGAGGGCTTTTAATTGGTCCTCAAATTTAACCTTATCCGCCGCCACCCTTGACAGCTGCTTATTCAACTCCTCTACCTTATCCTGTGCCTCTGCTAGTTCGGTCTCCAATTTTAGGACATCATCTGGCCTTGCCTCTGCCCTTGCAAGTTCTATCTTCTTCTCTAACCCTTCTCTCTCTTCTAAAAATCCCGCTAATTTTAATTCGAGTTCGCTACGGCTTTGCTGCAGTTTCTCCAACTCTTCGGTAAGCTTCCCGCGTTCTTGTTCTATTAAAACTATCCTTCTTTCAGCTTCCCTGCGCAGCGCTTCTTTCTTTGAAACTAAGACCGAGGAGGTAGCTACCGCAATGGCCAAAATTACAATCGCTGCTGCAATCAATTTTGGCCTGAGTCGTAAGGCCTTTGCATAATTTAAAATGTGCTTTCTCTCTACATCGGAGATTGTCTCGTAGGAGATGCCAATAAGAAATTTATTAGGATAATCTTGTTTTATCTTGCTTATCCAAGCCACCTGGGCCGTAGCGGAAATAGGTTTTTCCGAAAATGGCATATTAATCCGAAGCGATAGTTTTACGGCTTTAGAACTAATCTTCTCGGCAAGTTCCTCATCGAGATTATTTACTTCCAAACACATCCCGCCTTCATTTACGTTGCGCGTAAAAGATTGGGCAAACTCAGACGATACCTGCGAACCATCGAGGCTTACAACTTGAAATTCGACCGGAAAAACAGTACCTAATCGAATATATCTTCTGCGTTCAAACCCTGTATAATCTTCTACCATTTCTGCTTGCTCTTCAGGTTAAGATATCTTCTCTCTATGTTTACAAATTCCGCGTTCGGATGACTCGATGAACTTGATAAGGTGTTTGACCTCGTCTGTCAAATCGCCCAATTTCTGAATAGCCTCTACTGCATGCGTTACATTCAGTTGGGATCTGTAAAGTAACTTATACGCCTGCTTAATTTGGGCTCTCGCTTTTTCGTTTATTTCCGAACGTTTCAATCCAACCAGATTTAACGAACAGACTTCGGAGTCCCCTTCGACTAACATATAGGGCGGAACATCTTTAATTGCGCGCGCTAATCCGCCTATCATGGCTAATGTGCCTATCTTTACAAACTGATGTATACCTACGTTCCCGGATAGAAACGCTCTATCTTCAATCGTCACGTGTCCGCCGACTAAAGTTCCGTTACATATAACAACTTTATTGCCCACCTGACAATCGTGTGCGAGATGCGAAAACCCCATAAAGAAATTATCGTTTCCTATAACGGTGCTGGAGTCCTCTTTTAAGCCGCGGTGGACGCTCGTATATTCCCTGAATATATTTCTATCGCCGATCTTTAAATAACTCCTCGCCCCTTTAAACTCCAAATGCTGGGGAATATGTCCCAATACAGCGCCCATATGGACTTCACAGTCCCTGCCGACCGTCGTTCCGTTAGCGATGTAGGCATAAGCTAAAACCTTCGTGCCCTTGCCGAGTCGGACGCCTTCCTCTATGATCGCATATGGTCCTATTTCAACATCGTCTAATTCTGATTTTTTGCCTACAATTGCAGTCGGGTGAATTTTCGCCATTTAAAGCTCCCTCGGATTTAATACAACCAAAAATTCTCCTCTTGGCTTAGTTTTGCTAAAATGTTCGATCAATGCGCTTACCTTATCTCTCAATACCTCTTCGAACTTCTTCGTTAGCTCTCGCATAATTGAAATTTTAATGTCCCCTATCGCTTCGCGTATATCAAATAACGTCTTCAAAATCCGATGCGGAGACTCGTAGAATATAATCGTGCGCCTTTCGTCTTTAAATTGTGAAAGCCTTCTTCTTCGTGCCGCAGACTTGCTCGGCAGAAATCCCTCAAAGGCAAATTTATCGGTGGGTAACCCCGACAACACTAGGCCCAAAACAAAAGCTGTGGCCCCGGGGATTCCAATTATTGAAATTCCATTTTTTATGGCCAAATTTATTATATGTGCGCCGGGGTCCGAAATACCGGGGGTACCAGCGTCTGAGACAAGCGCTATATCCTTGCCCCCCTTTAAAGACCTGATAAGGTAATCTCCTTTAGTAACTTTATTATGTTCATAATAACTTGTAAGGGGTGTTTTGATATCGTAATGGCCCGTTAAAATCTTTGTGTGGCGGGTATCTTCGGCAGCTATAAGATCGACTCCTTTTAGAACTTCCAGAGCTCTTAATGATATATCTTTCAAATTGCCGATTGGGGTTGCAACTACATAGAGGGTTCCTTGCCGCATAATTTTTATTCGACCGTAACCGATTTAGCCAAATTTCGCGGTTGATCAACATCCCTACCCCTTGCGACCGCAATATAATATGCCAATAATTGCAATGGCAAAATCGTCAGGAGGGGCGATAGAGGTTCTTCTATCTTTGGGACATATAAAGTCGTGCTTACATGCTTCTTAACTGAGGAATCGCCTTCGGTTGTAATTGCTATAATCTTTCCTCTGCGCGCCCTTATTTCTCGGATGTTCGAAACCATTTTCTCGTAAGTAAGGGCTTGCGGCGCAATGGCAACTACGGCCATGTTCTTTTCTATCAGCGCAATCGGGCCGTGTTTCATTTCGCCAGCGCCATAACCCTCGGCGTGAATATAGGAAATCTCTTTCAGTTTAAGCGCTCCCTCAAGGGCATTCGGAAAATTCACGCCGCGCCCAATATACATGAAGCATGGTAACTTAAAATATCTCTTTGCGCAATCCTTAATGACCTGCACCTCATCTAAAATTTCATCCATATATTCCGGGACCATCTCAAATTCATTCAGGATATTCTTTATGTCTCTTTGGTTGATAAGGCCTTTTATCTTTCCCAAATATAAAGCCAATAAAATGAATATAGCGATTTGAGCTGTATATGCCTTTGTCGACGCAACGCCGATCTCAGGGCCGGCATGCGTGTAGATAACTCCGTTTGATTCCCGCGGGATAGTTGAGCCTACTACATTACAAATCGAAATGGCCTTAGCGCCATTTTTCTTGGCTTCTCTCAGCGCAGCCAATGTATCCGCCGTCTCACCCGATTGACTTACGGCAATAAATAATGTTTTGCGATTCAGGACAGGATTTCTATACCTAAATTCGCTCGATACGTCTACCTCAACCGGTATTTGAGCGAATTTTTCGATTAAATATTCTCCGACTAAGCTTGCATGATAGGCGGTACCACAAGCTGAAATCGCAATACTATCAAACCTCAATAATTCACTCGGGGTAAGTTCTATCCCATCGAGCCGTATCTTCCCTTTTCTGACATCCGTTCTCGCAGACAATATCTTATGGATTACGCGCGGCTGTTCATGGATCTCCTTCAACATAAAATGAGCGAACCCACCTTTTTCCGCCTGCGAAATATCCCAATCTATATGCGTAGATCTCCTGGTGACGGATTTTCCGTCTAAATCGTAGATTGCAACTGAATCCCTCTTTAAAACTATAATCTCCCGGTCTTCAACAAATATTACTCTTCTGGTCCTCTCTAGAATTGCCGGACAGTCCGACGCCAAAAAGTTTTCATCTTTTCCTATACCAACTATTAAGGGGCTGCCGCAACGCGCTCCCACCAGCTTCTCCGGCTCATCCTTATGAATCACCGCTATAGCGTACGAACCACGTGCGTCTTTTAAAGCGTGCCTAACGGCGTCTTCCAATTTTCCTTTATAATATTTCTCTATTAAATGAGGTAATACCTCGGTATCCGTCTCAGAGTAAAATTTATGTCCTTCTTTCTTCAACTTTGCCTTAAGCTCATCGCAATTTTCGATGATGCCGTTGTGCACCAATGCCATGGTACGACGGCAATCGTAATGTGGATGGGCATTTATATAATTTGGAACGCCGTGCGTCGCCCACCGCGTATGCGAAACCCCGAGCGTCCCGCTTAATCTGGATTTTTGAAGGGCATCGTATAACTGTTTTATCTTCCCCGGCATCTTCAAACACCTAATCCTATGTCCATCCAAAACGGCTATGCCAGCGGAATCATATCCTCTGTATTCAAGACGCGCAAGTCCTTTAATTAAAATAGGCGCTGCTTCTTCTTTCCCTACGTAGCCAATTATTCCACACATCTTCTATAAATTAACCTTTTATTTTTGGCGTCCCCACGGGGATTCGAACCCCGGTCGAGAGCTCGAAAGGCTCTTGTCCTAGGCCTCTAGACGATGGGGACGCTTAACTTAATCTCCTGTTATGTCTTTTACATCGGTCCTTTTTAAATGCTCAACCCACGCCTTTTCCAACGAAATAATATCTTTGAAGCCGTAAACGTCGCGAAGCGCTTTCTCAAAGTCTCTGCGTTCCCTTAAATTATAATTAAATTTTTTGAACTTATCCCTACCTATTTCTCGTACCAAAAAATATACGACGCTAAGCCCATCGCCGTAAATATGATCGTAAGAAGTGTCTGCGCTCAGCAATGAAATATGTTTATTATTTAACGCCCTGAATCTCGATCTCGATATAAGCCTTCTTGCTTCATCAGCGCTTAACAAGGCGTATTGAGCTATTCCTTCATCCCACCATTCGGGCGTTGTAGCGTTCCTTGTAAACTCATGATATATGTTATGTGCGATCTCGTGATAGATTATATCTTCTTTCATATTTAATTCGTAAAAAAATACCCTTCTGTTACTGCTCGCGAAAGCCGCTGCTGTACTGGCAGAAAAACCTACGGCTTCGGCGGCTTTCCTCCAACGCCCAAAGCTTCTATAGGAATAGAACTTAAACTTCAAATTCCAGTCGGGAGAAGTGGATTTATCGTAGAGCTTAAATTCATCATAGCCAAATTTACCCGCGATCTTTTTACAATAATCGCCAACCTTACCTTTAAGGCGACTCCTTATGATTCCCTCTTGGTTATGAAAGGCTATAAAAACGTCTTCCTCATAAATTTGCCACGGCGTGTCCGAATATCTAACAGAATCTGCAAATTTTAATTCTGCTTTCCTGGCATCTAAGTTATCATCCTTGCCGCCTCGGATTTTCCAGCTTTCTATAAGGGCGTCATTTTGTTCCTTGGTCCATTTTTTGAGATGCTTCAGACCAGACCTCTTAAGCCTTATGGTTTTGCCTTCCAGTCTAATAATAACCTCTTCGGGTGATTGATTGATAATTATACCTTTGTATCGTCTCCCGTCCGATGTCAATATCTCATCGGATAAAGCCGAAGGAATCGACCAAATGGATATAAGAAAGAGCAAACTTATTACATAATCAAAAAAACTACTTTTATTCTTCACTTACCTCTTCTTCCGCTACCACTGAAGCTACGGAGGCAACTTTATCTTTTGCGTCGAGCCTGATAATCCTAACTCCCTGTGCGGCTCGTCCTGTTGTGCGAATATCCTTAACCGGGCAGCGAACTATAATTCCCCTTTCAGTAATCAACATTATCTCGTCTTTATCGGAAACGGGTTTTAAGCCGATAGCTTGACCGTTTTTCTTCGTAACCCTGATATTGATGATCCCCTTGCCGCCTCTTCTCTGAGCTCTGTATTCTTTAAATTGCGTCCTTTTGCCGAAACCTAAAGAGGTGACTGTGAGCACCGTTGCATCTGGCCTTACTATCTCCATCGCAATTACTTCGTCCTTCTTGCGAAGGTTTATCCCTTTTACGCCTTTTGCTGAACGGCCCATATCCCTTACCTGCGATTCCGGAAATCTTACTGCCTTACCCTCTCTCGTAGCAAGCAACATCTCCCTTTTGCCATCGGTAAGCACGACGCCTATTAGTTCATCGCCTTTTTCTAAAGTAATCCCGATTATTCCGCCCTTTCGCGGGTGGCTGTATGCGGTAAGTTGCGTCTTCTTAATCACGCCCTGTTTAGTCGCCATTATTAAAAAGTCTCCATCTTTAAATTCCTTGACCGGGACAAATGCGCTTATCGTCTCGCCCTGCTGTAACTCCAAAAGATTTACAATCGCCTTACCCTTCGATTGCCTTCCTGCCTGCGAGATATCATATACATTTAGCCAGTGTACTCGTCCCTGATTTGTAAAGAATAATATGTGCTCATGCGTCGATGCGATAAACAGATGTTCCACAAAATCTTCCTCTTTTACCTCTGCGCCCGTAACGCCTCTGCCTCCACGATGTTGCCTGCGGTAGCCCGATACCGGCAGGCGCTTGATATATCCCGAATGGCTTATCGTTATTACAACGTCTTCTTCGGCTATTAAATCCTCGATTTCCAATTCTTCGACTTCGCCAACGACATCTGTCCGCCTCTCATCGCCGTATTTCTCTTTCAACTTCAATAGCTCATCTTTAATAATTTGCAACACCTTCTTCTCGCTCTTTAATATGGATTCATACAGTTCTATCTTCTTTATTAAATCTAAATACTCCTCTTCTATCTTCTCGCGCTCAAGCGCCGTTAGTCTCTGAAGCTGCATCTCTAAAATCGCCTGCGCCTGAATCTCGGTTAAGTCAAACTTTTTAACCAACGCATCCTTAGCTTCTGGCACGGACTTGGATTTCTTAATGGTCTCGATAACCTTATCTAAATTTGCAAGGGCCTTCTTCAATCCCTCTAAAATATGAGCCCTTTCCTGCGCACGCTTTAATTCGTACTTCGTCCTTCGGGTGACGACTTCTTTTCTATAGTCTATATAGTGCTCCAATATCTGCCTTAGGTTTAAAACCCTTGGCCGATTGTCAGCGAGCGCAAGCATAATTACGCCGAAAGAAACCTCAAGCTGCGTATGTTTAAAGACCTGATTTAATATGACCTGGGCGTTCGCATCTCGTTTAAGTTCAATGACGATCCTCAACCCCTCTTTATCGGACTCATCGCGAATATCGGATATGCCCTCTACCTTCTTGTATTGCACCAACTGAGCTATCGATTCTATAACATTGGCTTTGTTGACCTGATATGGAATCTCGGTGATGACAATAGACTCCTTTCCCGACTTATGCGATTCCACCGCCGCCCTCCCACGAATTTTGATAAGGCCTCGCCCCGTCGTATACGCCCGCTTTATCCCTTCTCGCCCGCAAATGATTCCACCTGTTGGAAAATCCGGTGCTTTGATTATCTTCATTAAATCTTTTATGGTAATCTCCGGGTCGTCTATAAGCTTTATTATTCCGTCTACGAGCTCGGATAAATTATGAGGCGGTATGTTAGTCGCCATACCAACCGCAATTCCTGACGAGCCGTTCATAAGTAAATTGGGCAGAGTAGCAGGGAGTATGGTAGGCTCTTGTAACGAGGCGTCGAAGTTCGGTATAAAATCGACTGTATCCTTCTCTAAATCGAAGAGCATCTCTTCAGCAATTGCTGTCAACCTTGCCTCTGTGTACCTCATCGCCGCCGGCGCGTCTCCATCTACCGAACCGAAGTTGCCCTGGCCATCAACTAATGGATATCTAAGAGAAAAATCTTGTACCATCCTGACCAACGTATCGTATACCGCCACGTCGCCATGGGGATGAAATTTTCCCAAACAATCGCCGACTATGCGCGCTGATTTTCTGTAAGGCTTATTATGCTCGAGGTTTAGTTCCTTCATTGTAAACAAGATCCGGCGATGCACGGGCTTAAGCCCATCGCGCACATCAGGAAGCGCGCGTCCGACAATTACGCTCATCGCGTAAGAAATATAGGAGTCCTTCATCTCGTCTTCTATATGAACCGGAACTATCTTCTCATTG
>Ga0111183_1069_pt1 | contig 13350 bp, 16 predicted proteins | sample DeeMarSWOR324_28_FD_80238 | JGI IMG/M metagenome (GOLD analysis project Ga0111183, IMG submission 80238) | Omnitrophica WOR_2 bacterium SM23_29 | reverse complement strand
CCCGGAAATATTTGTACGTCGATAAACGAAGTTATCGTTCACGGGATTCCCGGAAAACAGGTTTTAGGGCGCGGAGATATAATTTCAGTAGATGTCGGCGTTAAGCTGAACGGTTATTATGGAGATGCTGCAATGACCTTTCCCGTGGGAGAAGTTTCAAAAGGGGCGAAGAGATTGCTCGAAGTAACCGAGCAGGCACTTTACGAAGGGATTGATAAAGCGCAGCCAAACAACAGACTTTCCGACATATCAGGGGCTATTCAGAAGCATGTAGAATCGAATGGCTTTTCTGTTGTGCGAGAGTTCGTTGGCCACGGCATAGGTTCAAAAATGCACGAAGACCCTCCGATACCGAACTTCGGGGAACCAGGTATGGGTCCGAGGTTGAAGGCAGGAATGGTATTTGCGATTGAACCGATGGTCAATGCAGGTACGTATAAAGCGGAGATTTTAGATGACGGCTGGACAGCCGTTACAAAAGATAGAAAATTATCGGCCCACTTTGAACACACTATTTACATTGGCGAGGAAGGGCAGGAGATATTAACGAAATGGCAAAGGAAGAACCTATAGAAGTTGAAGGTACCGTTATCGAAGCGCTTCCGAACGCTATGTTTCGCGTAGAATTGGATAACGGGCATAAGGTTTTGGCTCATGTGTCGGGAAAGATGAGGATGAATTTTATTCGCATCCTTCCCGGCGATAGGATCAGACTTGAACTCTCGCCGTACGATTTAACGCGAGGTAGGATTACATTTAGGGTGAAATAGAATGAAAGTTCGTTCGAGCGTAAAAAGAGTTTGCGAAAGGTGCAAAATCGTCAGAAGAAAGGGCATAGTTTACGTAATTTGCTCTAATCCGAAGCATAAGCAGCGGCAGGGATGAGAGTAAATTTCGGAGAAACCAAGTAGGCTAACAGGAGGTTTTTAATGCCAAGGATTTTGGGTATCGATATTCCGAAGGAAAAAAGGATAGAGATCGCGCTAACCTATCTGTTTGGAATAGGAAAGAACCTATCCAATAAAATTTTGAAAGAAGCAAATATCAATCCCGATGTACGCGCGAAGGATTTAACCGATGAAGAGGTATCTCGTATAACATCGGTCATACAAAGGGGCTATAAAGTCGAAGGCGATTTAAGGCGAGATATTTCCCAGAATATAAAGAGGTTAATGGATACCGGTGCATACCGAGGTTTTAGGCATAAGAGAGGATTGCCGGTGCGAGGTCAAAGGACCAGGACAAACGCAAGGACGAGGAAGGGTCCGCGCAGAATGGCGATTGCGCTTAAGAAAAAGGAGACTAAGCCGGGTACCTAACAATAGCTATTTTGTATTTTTGTTATTAATGAGAAGGAGTGAAAATGGCCGAGGAGAAGAAAAAGGTTAAATCCAAAAAAAAGGTTGCAAAGAATATACCGAATGCCATTGCGCATATTCAAGCCACGTTTAATAATACAATCGTTACAATTACCGACAAATCGGGCAATGCGATCGTATGGACAACGAGTGGTTCATCGGGGTTTAGCGGTTCGAAAAAATCTACGCCATTTGCAGCTCAAATTGCGGCAGAGAACGCTGCGAAGAAAGCCATGGCTCATGGCGTCAAAGAAGTTGAAGTATACGTAAAAGGCCCGGGTGCTGGCAGAGAATCAGCTATACGCGCACTTCAAGCAGCGGGGTTGGCGATATCATTAATTAAAGATGTTACCCCTGTTCCCCACAACGGTTGTCGGCCGCCTAAGAGGAGGAGGGTATAAACGATGGCGAAATATGCAGATGCCGTATGCAGATTATGTAGGCGGGAAGGCGAAAAACTTTTTCTAAAAGGCTCTCGTTGTTATACGGAAAAATGCGCAGTCTCCCGTCGAGAATACTCCCCTGGCCAACATGGACAGAGCCGAACCAAATTGTCCGATTATGGCATTCAATTGAGAGAGAAACAGAAGGCGAAAAGGATTTACGGTGTTTTGGAACGGCAGTTTAGACGGTATTTTAGCATCGCAGAGAAGTCCAAGGGGATCACGGGAGAAGTTTTATTGCAATTATTAGAAAGACGATTAGATAATGTGTTGTTTCGCACGGGCTTTTCGCTTTCAAGAACCGAAGGTCGTCAGTTCGTTGCTCATAGACACGTTAAGGTAAATGGTCGGACCGTAGACATCCCATCTTATTCAGTCAAGGTTGGCGATTCTGTAAAGATAATGGGTGCCGAGGGTTTACTAAAGCACATCAAGGATAATATCGAACTTTCAAAGGAAAGGGCAGCGCCTAAGTGGTTAGAGGCAGACCCGAATAATTTGGAAGTGAAAATTGTAAAGTTACCCGATAGGGAAGATGTAAGATTTCCGATTCAAGAACAATTAATAGTCGAGTTATACTCGAAGTAGGAGGATAAACAATATGGGTATTGTATGGAAGGACTTTGAGATGCCAAAGAAATTGGCGTGCGATGAGTCTACCTATAGTGAGACGTACGGCAAATTCATCGCCGAACCATTTGAACGAGGATATGGCACGACCTTAGGAAATACCTTTAGAAGGATATTGCTTTCTTCGATAGAAGGAAGTGCCGTAACTTCGGCGAAGATAGATGGCGTTCAGCATGAATTTTCAACTATCCCCGGCATCGTGGAAGATGTGACCGAGATTATCTTGAACATAAAGAAGCTTATATTGCGTTCTCATTCGAGACAGCCGAAGGTTATTGAGATTAAAGCCAATAAAAAAGGAGAGATTAAGGCAAAGGATATAATCCATGACGATACAATCGAAATTTTAAATCCAAATTTGCTTATCGCCACCTTGACTAAAAATACTAAATTTCATGTCCAGATGGAAATCGGAAGGGGCAGGGGTTATTATCCTGCCGAGAGAAATAAAAAGGAAGGACAACCGATAGGCGCGATTCCGATAGATTCAGTTTTTACTCCGGTTACAAAAGTGAATTTTCAAGTGGAGAACACCCGCGTCGGGCAGATTACCGATTACGATAAATTAATATTGGAAATTTGGACCAACGGAAGCGTAAACCCAAAGGAAGCGCTTTTATACGCCGCACACATTCTAAATAAACATTTGGATATCTTCGTAAATTATGGCGAACTTCCGGAGGAGGAAGAAGAAGCGCAGGTCAAAGTAGACGAAGAATTATATACGAAACTTAGAATGCCCGTCTCAGAATTGGAACTTTCGGTTAGAAGCGCAAATTGTTTGAAGGAAGCGAAGATACGCACCATAGGGGAATTGGTACAGAAGACCGAATCCGAAATGTTAAAGTATCGAAATTTCGGTAAAAAATCGCTAGCTGAGATTCAGGAAATCATCAAAGAGATGGGTCTATCTTTGGGCATGAAAATCGATAAGAAATTATTGAAGAAGTAATGATGGGGCATTAAGAGCATATGCGACACAGAAGAAGAACTCAAAGATTAAGCAGAAACAAATCGGAGAGAAAAGCCCTGTTGCGAAATTTGGTCAGGGGGCTTTTCATCCATCAAAGGATACGCACGACCATTGCGAAGGCGAAGGAGGCCCAAAGGTTAGCGGATAGATTGATTACCCTTGGCAAAAAGGGCGATTTGCACTCCAGGCGCCTCGGCTTTGCCATTCTTCAGGATAGGGGACTGACAACAAAATTATTCAAGGAGATAGCCCCGCTTTTCAAAGACCGTAAAGGCGGGTATTGCAGGATAATTCGTTTTGGCATAAGAAGGGGAGATGGCGCACAGCTTGGGATATTGGAGTTGACGGAAAAGAGATTCGTTGCGGCCAAGGTTAAGCCGAAAAAGGAAAAAGCGCCGACAAAAGAAAAAACGCCTGCCGAAGCCGAAAAGATAAAGCCGAAAGAGATTAAACCGCCGGTCTCAGAGAAGCCGAAAGAGGCACCGCACGTAGAAAAACATATTCCTCCAAAGAAAGAGAAAGAAACCAAGCCCTCCCAGAAAGCCCCCACAGGATTTATAGGTACCCTCCGTAAATTTATAAAATTATTTTGACTTTTATCCCGTCTTATTGTATAAACTTTACTATCGGTGAAATAAGATGAAGATTGCAAGACGCATGCAAGAAGTCAAAGAGTCGCCCACGTTGGCCATTACCGCAAAGGCTAAGGAGATGAAGCAGAGGGGCGAAGACGTCGTAAGTTTCGGGGCGGGCGAACCGGATTTCGACACCCCTTCGCATATCAAATCAGCGGCAATTAAAGCCATCAATAGCGGTTTTACAAAATATACTGCATCTTCAGGCATCACGGAACTCAAAAAGGCCGTATGCGAAAAATTTAAACTCGAAAATAGTCTTGAGTACGAACCGAATCAAGTGATCGTTTCCTGCGGGGCTAAGCATTCACTTTATAATATATTACAGATTATTTGCGATGAAGGAAGCGAGGTTATAATACCATCGCCGTATTGGGTAAGTTATCCGGAAATGGTGCGGCTGGCAGGCGGCGTTCCGGTAATATTAAAGACCGAACAAAATTCCGAATTCAAGGTTAGGCAGGAGGATTTGAGGAAAGCGATAACGCAAAAGACGGCGGCCTTTATTTTAAATAATCCGTCGAATCCTACTGGTTCGGTGTACAGCAAAGCTGAGCTGGAAAGTATCGCCGAAGTCTTGATAGATAGAAAAATTGCCGTTATTTCCGACGAGATTTATGAAAAATTGATATATGACGACGAAAGACATATTTCGTTTGCCTCTTTGGGTAAAGATGCTTACGATTTAACCTTCGTCGTAAACGGTGTTTCTAAGTCATATGCTATGACCGGTTGGCGCATAGGATACCTTGCAGCACCAAATGAAGGATTGGCTTCGATGATTGTGAGGCTGCAAGACCATTCGACTTCAAATCCTACTTCGGTTGCTCAGAGCGCCGCTTTAGAGGCACTAAAAGGAGACCAGGATTGTGTCGTTCAAATGGTTAAGGAGTTTAGGAAGAGGCGTGATTTTATGGTTGAGAAAATAAATGAGATAGATAATATATCTTGCATTAAACCGAAGGGAGCTTTCTATATATTTTGCGATATATCTAAGACGAAGATGGATTCATTTGAATTTGCAAGGAGGTTATTGGAGGAAGCAAAAGTTGCTGTCGTCCCCGGAGAACCGTTCGGATGGAATACGCATATCAGATTAAGCTTTGCCACTGGCATTGAGCAGATAGATAAGGGGCTAAAAAGGATAAGCGACTGGGTAAAAAATCTTTAAGGGAGAGGAAATTGAAACACGTCATAACGTTAATTCCAGGAGATGGGGTCGGCCCCGAAGTTTCTGACGCGGCAAGGCGTTGTATCGAGGCGACAGGGGTCGATATAGAATGGGAGATCTTCGACGCAGGAGAGACAGTCATCGAAAAATATGGCACGCCGTTACCCGAACATGTTTTGTCATCAATAAAGAAAAACAGAGTGGCTCTAAAGGGCCCCATTACAACCCCCGTAGGCACGGGAATCAGAAGCGTGAACGTGCAATTGCGTAAGTTATTGGACTTGTACGCTTGTCTTCGTCCCTGCGTGCTTTACGAAGGCGTAAAGACGCATTATGATAAGGTCGATATCGTAGTCGTTCGGGAGAACACCGAGGATTTGTACGCCGGTGTAGAATTTGACTCTAACTCCAAAGATGCGAAGAAGATAATCGGCGCCATAAATTCGATTTTCAAAAAAGGACTTAAATCCGATTCGGCTATAAGCATAAAGCCGATAACAAAATTCGCCACGGAACGAATTGTAAAATTTGCCTTCGAATACGCTATTAAGAACGACAGGAAGAAGGTGACTTGCGTTCATAAAGCGAATATTATGAAATCCACCGATGGCCTCTTTCTTGAAACGGCAAGACAGATAGCGCAAGGATATGCCGAAAGAATAGTTTTCGAAGATAGGATAGTGGATAACCTATGTATGCAGTTGGTGCAGAGGCCGGAGGAATACGATGTATTGGTTTTACCCAATCTTTACGGAGATATCGTTTCCGACCTTTGTGCCGGTTTAGTCGGCGGCTTAGGAGTTGCTCCCGGCGCTAATATCGGTGATGATGCGGCGGTATTCGAAGCCACACACGGCAGTGCCCCAAAATATAAGGGCTTAAATAAGGTAAACCCAACGGCGATGATACTCTCAGGGATACTCATGCTTCGCCACATAGGCGAGGAGGATGCTGCGGTTAAGCTGGAAGATGCTGTAAGAAAAGTCATCAAGGAAGGAAAGCATGTTACATATGACTTTAAGCCTACACGAGACGATCCCACTGCAGTAGGAACTCGCCAGATGGCGGATGCTATTATAGGGCTACTTCGTTAGCGGACTTAATGACGGAGGATTTAATAATGGAGGAGTATGATATTTGTGTCATAGGGGCGGGGTCTGGTGGAATTTCAGCAGCGCTTGAGGCATCGTCGCTCGGAGCAAAGGTCGTAGTCGTCGAAAAAGAAGAAATTGGCGGAGTATGTTTAAACAGAGGTTGTATCCCCGCAAAGGCCTATCTTAAGTCCGCTTCGGTTTACGATGAATTGAAACGCTCCAACGATCTGGGCATAGTTCATAAGGACATAACTTATAATCTGTCTAATATACAACATCGGACTAAGGAAGTTATAAATCGCCTTAAGGGTCAAATCGAATCGTCGCTAAAGTCAAGGAAGGTCGACCTAATTAAGGGCAGGGCAAGTTTTTTGGATGGTCAGCATATCGAAGTTAACGAGAGAAGACTTAAGGCAAGTTCGTTTATCATCGCCAGCGGTTCCTCCCCCAGGCCTTTGGGTTCCATCGAAGTCGATAATAAACGGACCTTCTATTCCGATGGCATCTTCGATATCGATAGGATGCCCAAAGATATAACTATTATTGGGGCTGGTCCGATCGGATGTGAATTCGCTTCTTTTTTTTCTGCCTTCGGAGTAGAAGTAACTCTTGTAGAAATGCTGGAACGGATTCTTCCGAGAGGGGACAGGGAGATATCGAATAGATTGGAAGGTATTTTAAAAAAAAGAGGCATTAAGATATTAACCTCCAGCCGCTGTGACATCAATGCAATCAGTTCTGACGCCATCTTAATTTCGACCGGTAGAACGGCAAATATAAATGGTTTTGGCCTTGAGAAAATAGGCGTTGCCATAAAAAATGGCGTTATCTGCGCCGATGAACATTTACGGACGAACTTACGAGGTATATTTGCGGTCGGCGATTGTATCGGGAAGTACAATTTAGCGCATGTAGCATCGGCGGAAGGAAAGGTTGCGGCCAGAAATGCTTTAGGTAAGAAGGTTGCGATGGATTATACGATTATTCCTGACTGCGTTTATTCCTTCCCTGAGGTCTCAAGCGTTGGATTAACCGAAGAGGAGGCTACCAAGCGTGGTTATGACGTTCGGATCGGTCGAATGCATTTCGCAGGATTAGGCAGGGCACAGGCACACGGAGAAACGGATGGTTTTATAAAGTTGGTTGTAGATAAAAAAAGCGACGCTATCTTAGGGGCGCAGATTTTAGGATATTACGCTACAGAACTTATTGGAGCGATAAGCATCGCCATCAGAGGGAAATTGAAGATAGAAGATTTAGCGGATGTCGTGCAGGCACATCCGACTTTTTCCGAAGGAATACAACTGGCCGCACAAAATCTTTTTAGGCAAACGATATGATAGCAAAGCCGAAGTGGTTAAGGCGAGGAATTTTAGCTTCGGATAAGATAGCTCAAACCCGCGAAATTTTAAGACGTTTTTCTTTGAATACCGTTTGCGAAAGCGCCCTATGTCCAAATTTATGCGAATGTTTTGACAGGGGCAGGGCAACTTTTATAATAATGGGTTCGAATTGCACGAGAGGATGTAAATTTTGCGCCGTTAAAAACGGTAATCCTCAAGAGCTTGACTCAAACGAGCCCTCAAGAATTTATGAGGCTGTAAGACAGTTACGTTTAAAATATATAGTCATTACGTCTGTGACGAGAGACGACCTTTCAGACGGAGGTGCGGGCCATTATGCAGACGTAATAAAATACCTGCGCAAGAGGTTGGACGATATAAAGGTTGAAGTTCTAGTTTCGGATTTTAAAGGTTCCAATAAATCCTTAGAGATAATTTATAATGCCAAAATAGATGTTTTCGCTCATAATGTTGATACGGTTCGCCGACTTCATAAATCGATTAAACCTGGTTCGGACTATGGGATTTCTTTAAATGTGTTGAAGAGAGCAAAATGTATATCAGAAGCCGTGCCTACTAAAAGCGGTCTAATTTTAGGCTTGGGCGAGACGGGAGAAGAGGTAGTCCAAACCATGATGGATTTAAGAGACGCAAATTGTGATATAATAACCCTTGGACAATATCTTAGGCCTGCACCCGATAGATTAAAGGAAAGCGAGTTCATATCACCGAAACTATTTGAAAAATATAAAGAAATAGCGTATAATTTAAAATTCAAAAATGTAAGTTCTGGCCCTTTTGTCAGAAGTTCCTATCATATAGCCTATTAAAAACTATTTAAGTTTTTAAGGAGGAAAAGATATGACAAAAGTGATATTGCCCGAAGTAACCGAAGGTATGAGGGAGGCAACTATCTCATACTGGCATTTTGAGGAAGGCGACAAGGTTGAGGAGGGCGAAGATTTGGTTGAAATCGCAACGGATAAATCTACATTTAATATACCGGCACCTTGTTCGGGGGTATTGACGGAGGTATTTTTTGAAGAGGGGGACATCGTTGAAGTTGGCGAGATTCTCGCTGCCGTAGAGGAAGAAGAATATTCCGAAGAGGAGGAAGGGTAAATAGATGCACGAAGCAAATAGACTAAAGCGCCTGCCATTATATTTATTTACCATAATAGACGAACTAAAAGAGAAGGCCAAATCGATGGGGATTGATGTGATCGATCTGGGGATGGGCAATCCCGATTTGCCGAGCCCAAAGCACGTTGTTGATGAACTTTGCAAGCAGGTTAAAGACGCAGCCAATCATCGTTATTCGAGGCCGACAGGCGATGTGGAAAAAAGTTTTAAGAAGGCCATTGCGGATTGGTACAAGATGAAGTTTGACGTTGACCTGGATCCGCGGACAGAAGTGCTGCCTTTAATCGGTTCAAAGGAGGGCATAGCAAACCTTTGTCTGACATTCCTAAATAACGATGATATAGCACTCGTCCCTAGTCCCGGTTATCCGGTCCATTTTAACGGCCCTATAATGGCCGGCGGGATCTTATATAGCATTCCGATCGTTAAAGAGAAAGGTTACAAACCCGACTTAAAGAGTCTTGGCCGTGAGATCGCCAGGATGGGCAAGATTTTATTTTTAAGTTATCCGCATAATCCTACCACCGCATGCGTCGATCTAGAATTTTTTGAGGAGGTCGTGGCGTGGGCAAGCAATAAAGATATAATAGTTGCTCATGACAACGCTTACTCCGATATCGTCTTCGATAATTATGTTGCTCCCAGCATTCTTCAAGTAAAAGGGGCCAAGGAGAAGTGCGTGGAGTTTCACACGCTCTCAAAGTCTTATAACATGGCCGGGTGGAGAATTGGATTTGTAGTTGGCAATGCTAATGTGCTCCGATCACTGGAAAAGACCAAAAGTTATATAGATTTTGGGATTTTCAGAGCTATTCAGCTTGCAGCAATTAAAGCGCTTACCGGACCACAGGATTGCGTAAAGGAGACCGTTGAGACCTACAGGCGAAGGAGAGAGTTATTCGTAGATGGATTGCATAAGATAGGTTGGAAAGTAGATAAACCTCAAGGGACATTTTATGTGTGGGCTCATTTGCCCCTTAAATATAGTGCTCTGACATCCATGGAGTTTGCGTCTTTGTTAGTTGAAGAAGCTGGAGTTGTCGTTGCGCCTGGTACGGGCTTTGGAGAATACGGTGAAGGGTTTATTAGATTTGCGCTCGTTGAGCCAGAGGACAGATTAAAGCTGGCGGTTGAAAGGATAAAAAAGGTTTTAGAGATTGAAAGTTAAAGGTTATCTCTAAAAGTGGTGACCATAACACGCTCGCCAAGATTTTTGGCGGGCGTTTTTTCTTAAAAACTATAAGTCAATGAAAAGAAAAAAGATTTTGTTAATGTACATATCAACAAATTCAGGACATCATCAGGCCGCGCTCGCATTAGAAAAGGCGCTGCGGATTCTAGATCCTGGCGTTGAGATATTAAATGTAAATTCACTTAATTACACAAATCAACTGATCGAGAGGGTAATCAACAGGACATATATGGGAATTATTAAGAATAGCCCCGAAGTTTGGGAATACTTGTATGATAACCCAAAGGTCTTTCGCAATATTTCTAAGTTGCGCGAGTTAATTCATAGATTCAATTCAGGAAAATTGAAAATGTTACTCGATGATTTTAGGCCAGACGCCATCGTTTGTACGCAGGCCTTTCCCTGTGGTATGGTAGCCGATTATAAAAGTTCGTTTGGCTTAGATGTTCCATTGCTCGGCGCATTAACTGATTGCGCGCCTCATTCCTACTGGATTTTCGATTCGGTAAATTATTACATCGTCCATTCTGATACTGCGAAGGATAAGCTCGTCGAAAACGGGATTCCGAAAGAGCGAATACGTATTTTTGGAATACCCATCGATCCCGGGTTCACAAATGAAAAAGACGTCAATGAAATCATAAACGTGATCGGAATAGATAAGAGCATCCCCGTCATTCTTATAATGGGCGGCGGACAGGGATTAGGTCCGATCCCCGAAATAGTCTCCTCGTTAAATAGAATAAACCGTCCTATCCAGATGTTAATCGTAGCTGGAACGAACGAACGCCTATTCCGTTGGCTTGAAAAGAGGAGGCGTTATTTTAAGATGGCTTCTTTTGTCTATGGATATGTCTCCAATATAGACGAGCTTATGGCCGTTGCTACCTTAATCATAACAAAACCTGGGGGGCTAACCATATCTGAGGCGATGGCGAGGAACTTACCTATGATAATAATACATCCCATACCGGGGCAAGAAGCCAAGAACACCGAGTATTTACTTAAGGAGGGTGCTGCGATAAAAGCGGATTCAGTAAAAGATGTGGGCGTATTAACCGAAGCTCTTTTAAACCAGCCAGCAAAACTTGAACAGATGCGCCTGAATTCAAAGCGCATTGCGAGGCCAAATTCCGCAAACGAAATCGCAAAGCTCGTATTAGAATGTGCCAATTCATAATATATAAGACGGCTCAGATGTTAGCATTGATTTTACCTTTAAGGGCTGGATATTCGCTCGCGACATCCATTGCCTTGATACAATTTTATATTTCAAAAAAAGATAGAGAAATAGTCTTAGATAATTTAAGGGCGGTTTTGAAAACGGATGATAATGCAACGCTTCACAGAATCGCGAAGGAGGTCTTCGTAAACTTCGCTAAATATCTCGTGGATTTCTTTCGTTTCAGCAAGTTAAATACCAGTTATATCGAAAGAAATGTCAAAATAATCGGTAGGGATAATTTAGACGAGGCCCTAAAGAGAGGAAAAGGCGTTATAACATTGACCGCACACATAGGAAATTATGAACTGGGAGGGGCCATCGTGGCAGCGCTTGGTTACCCTTTTAATGCGGTGGCATTAGACCATAAGAACAAACTTGTAAATAATTTTTTTATAACACAAAGAAGGATTGCAAAAATAAATGTGATTCCAAAGGGCGCAGCGCTCAGGAGATGTTACGAGTGTTTAAAGAGAGGCGAGATCCTTGCGCTTTTAGGCGATAGAAATTTTTCCGAACGTGGGATTCAACTAAAATTTTTTGATAGGGATTGCTCATTTCCTAAAGGGCCTGCTACGTTGAGCCTTAGAACGGGCGCTTCAATTGTCCCAACGTTTATAACTCGATTGTCTGATGATACCTTCCAGTTTGTCTTCGGAAAGTCGATCTTTTATTCTTCGACCGGGAACTTCGAAGACGATATGCAAAAAATTACAAAAAGCTGTATCGGCGTAATAGAGGGATATGTAACAAAATATCCCTCCCAATGGTTTATGTTCAGAAGGTTCTGGACATAATAAAGGATAAATGGATTTGCGAGGCTGTGCGATAATAGCTGCGTATAATGAAGAGAAGACGATCGGTCCCATCGTGCGCAAAATAAGGTCTAAAAAATTGGAATGCGTTGTTATCGATGACGGCTCCTCCGATAGCACTAAGCAGATAGCCGAACAAGAAGGTGCGTATGTAATAGCTCATTCAAAGAATATTGGCAAAGGAGCGTCATTGAGGGATGGGTTTAAATATATCTTGGATGGGAATTACGATTATGCGATAGCGATGGATGGAGACGGACAGCACAACGCTGATGAAATCGACGATTTTTTAAAGGCGTCAGAGGAGGGCGATAATCAGTTTATATTGGGCAACAGGATGTGGAATCCAATGGGCATGCCCTTAATTAGGCGTTTGACTAACAGATTTATGTCATTTCTGATATCTTTAATTACCCAACAGCGCTTACCGGACTCTCAATGCGGCTTCAGGTTGATAAAATCGAATGTCTTAAAAAACGTAGCCCTTACCACGAACAAATACGAAATCGAGTCGGAGATGTTAATAAAGGCAGCCAGGGCCGGATTTAAAATCAAATCTATACCAATAAAGTCCATTTATAAGGGGCAGAAAAGTTACATACGTCCACTTGCCGATACCTTTCGCTTTATAACCTTTATTTTAAAAACGGGTTTAAGGTGATGAAGGAACTCGACCCAATTACATTAAGGAATAGAATGGTAGAGGAACAATTGATTGTTCGAGGGATCTCTGACGAGCGGGTGTTAGACGCTTTCAGAAAAGTCCCCCGTCATAAGTTCGTTCCTCATGAAAATTTAATCAACGCATACGGAGATTATCCGCTTCCTGTAGGCGAGGGTCAGACCATTTCCCAGCCATATATGGTCGCATTGATGACCCAGTGCTTAGATTTAAAAGGCGATGAAAAGGTTTTGGAAATCGGCACGGGCTCAGGGTATCAGGCCGCTATTCTCGCCGAATTGGCTAAAGATGTCTATACCATTGAGAGGATCGATGTTTTGGCGCAGAGAGCAAAAACGACGCTGGACGCTTTAGGATACGCAAATATAAAAATTAAAGTAGAGGATGGGACTGAAGGATGGGATGAATTTGCCCCATACGAGGGAATAATAGTTACCGCAGGCGCCCCCTCTATGCCAGAGCCGTTGCTGGAACAATTGGCCGAAGACGGGAGGATAACAATACCAATAGGAGGTGGTTTTAGCCAGGTCTTGGTTCTGGCCAAGAAAGAAAGGGGTAAGGTAATACAACAGGAAATCTGCGGCTGCGTCTTCGTTCCATTAATCGGTAGATACGGCTGGAAGACAAGTTGAAATATCTGAAAATTGTC
>Ga0111183_1041_pt1 | contig 13384 bp, 11 predicted proteins | sample DeeMarSWOR324_28_FD_80238 | JGI IMG/M metagenome (GOLD analysis project Ga0111183, IMG submission 80238) | Omnitrophica WOR_2 bacterium SM23_29 | reverse complement strand
ATTTGCTAGCCTGTACAAGACGAGTAATATATAAAATTTCTACTTGTACTACTTGACAAAAGGCGTTTTTTGTGGCATTATAGAAATAACCTACTTATTATCAATACCTTATATACCTATTTTAAAAAGTCCCCTAATTATAACTCCTTTAGACAGGAAGCGTTACTAAAATAGTGAAAAAACGGTTTATTTTTTTATGTTTATTTTTGGTGCTGTTTCTTGTGGCGCTAATCTTATTATGTCAGCCAACCTTTGCTCAAGAACCTTTAAAGTCCAAACTCTCTTTAGAGGATTTTGAATATTCAAGCCAAAAGGAACTCACCAATAAATTTACCCACCACATATGGTCAGGTTCATCAGAATCCGAGGTGGCTTTAGAGACCTCAGCCGTTCAACAAGGGACATCTTCATTAGGGCTGTTCTATAAGCCGGTTTCTTCTTCTGGGTGGGTGGCGATACAAAAGGATTTGACCTTGTCCCTTAGTTGGCAGGACTTCAACGGCGTTTCGCTTTGGGTGTATGGAGATGCTTCACAGAATGAGTTCGATTTTAAATTCAGGGATGGAGATAATGAGGCGTGGCGTTCGCCGTGGGTTAAAGTCGATTGGAGAGGTTGGAGAGAAATAGTTTTTAAATTCTCCGAATTTCGCCGCGACCTGTTTGATTCTCAAGGCGATGGAAACAACGTAATGAATCTTGAAGATGTGAAGGCCATAGCATTAGTGATGAAAGGCGGGACAAATTCAAAGGTGTTTTTTGACGATATATGCCTGGTCTCCGAAAAAGAGGTCGGTTTCATAAAGTTGGCAGGGGAGTACGATATCCCTGCCAACTTTTATTTATGGGAAATCGAAGGTTTTGAGTATGAAAACAACAGCGAATTTTACAATGTCTATCCTAGACGGATGATGGTGGGAGATGAAAGGGATGTAAAAATATCGTTGGATAGCGCGCAAACAAAAAAGGGCGCTAAAGCTTTAAAGGTAGAATTTAAGCCATTTATGGATTCGAGTTGGCTAATCATTAGGCGACTCTACCCGATCCCTAAGGATTGGTCTGAGGCTAGCGGCATTTCGTTTTGGGTTTACGGCGATGGCTCTTTTGACGAATTTGCCGTTATGATTACCGACAGCGATAACGAGACGTACCAAGTACCCTGGATTCGTTTGGGCTGGAAGGGGTGGAAGCGATTTTATTACGATTTCGATAGAGTAATCCGAGATGAATTTGACCCTCGAAAGGAAGGAAACTGCCTCTTCGACCAAAGGGCCGTTAAGGCGATATCATTTATGATACGAGGGGGAAAACCAGCATCGGTCTATTTGGATGATATAAGTCTTTCCTATCAAAAGGAAATCACGCATGAACCAGTTCATTACGCCGATGGTATCGCATCGAGCGGCAAGGTCCATCTATATTGGGAATCCTCAAACAATCCATTTTTAATAAAATATAATGTATATCGCAGGGGTATTGCAATTGGTTCAACGAGCGATTTATGTTTTACAGATTTTAACATTTCCCCAGATGCTAGGTACGATTATCAAGTTGCCGCTGTTTATAGCGATGAGAAAGAGAGCGAGAAAATCGAAATAAAAGTTGCAACCAAAACTAAGAGTACACCCCGTAATGAAAAAGTAAGAATCGAAGGCGATTGGATTTATGTCGAGGGCGAGAAATTTTTTGTGAAAGGTATAGGATATAGCCCTTATAGGCCTGGGCGAGACCCAAGATACGATGCGCCCGCGCCGTTAGATATTTTAGAAAACGATATGAAACTCATCAAGGAAGTAGGCTTTAATACAATAAGGACATGGGATGCGCTCTCCGAAAGGGAGTTGATCATTGCTGAGAAATATGGACTTACGGTTATTCAGGGGTTACTCGTTCCTCAAAATGCAAATTTTAGAAATACGGGTTTGCTCGAGTATAATCGGACACAAGTTTCGGAGAAGGTCACTTGGTCTCGTCGACACGATAACATATTATTTTATATTTTGACTTCGGAGCCTGAGCCCAAGGCAATTTTAAGGTCAGGCATCGACGCAACATGCGAGTTCTTCGAAACGCTTGCTAAAGAAGTAAAAAGGATAGACCCAGATAGAGGTGTCTCATTGGCTTATTGGGAAGTAGCGGATTATCCGCAGTTGCCACAGTTTGACATCGTAAGCGCGAACGTATATAGATATGGTCCTGCTTTAAATAAAAAGGGCACAAGGTACGAGGATTATATCAGATGGTTTAAAGATACGCATGCTAAAAATAGGCCTTTTATCGTAACCGAATTTGGGTACAGCGTCTCAAAGAGCGGAGAAGGTCCGTACGGTTACGGAGGCAATACCTACGAGACCCAAGAGAAAGCAACGCTTGAAGATTTGAATCAAATAATTGCAGGGGGCGCAACTGGCGCATGTATGTTTGAATGGATAGATGAATGGTGGAAGAATTGCGAATACGAAAACGATGCTGTCGTACATGACGACGAACCTGAGGAGTGGTTTGGTATCCTAAGCATTAAAGATGAAAATTCTGACCATAGGGGCACTCCAAGGCCGGTATATTATGCCATTAAAGATATATTTACCAATTTCAATTATTATTACGAAAAGGCATTAGCAAATTCTAAATACGATAGCTCTGCTAAATTGGGAATCAAATTAAATAGAGACCGTTATCTTTCGAGCCAAAATTTAGGCATTTCATTTATTTTAATAGACAGAAAAGGAGACCCGATAAGGAACGTTCCGATTACATATTCGATAATCGATACAAAGGATAGAATCCAGACAACGCTTTCAGGAAAGGCCGGCTTACGAGGTATTTTTAGAACCAAATTTGCCTTGCCCATTAATACCGAAGACACTATCATATCGATATTCGCAACCGCTTACACTAAAACTGAGAAACACTTCGCTAATGTAAAGCACGTTTTAGTGACTGAGGACGTGCTCTTTAAAACTCAACTTAAATCTAAAATTAAAGTAATAACTCAATCGACCTTAGAGATAAGATGGGCATCCAAAGATATAATCGTAGACGGCGAGATGGAAAAAATTTGGATGGATGCAAAGCCCCTTGTGATAGATGGGTCTGAGGGGCAAAAGCCAATTTTAAAAATCGGAAAGTGGTCGGGCGAAAGCGATTTATCTGCTTCTGTCCGTTTGCTTTGGGACGAAGAGAATCTATATTTGTTTGCCGACATAAAAGATGATGTTCCGGCTTTGAACGATAAGAGTAAATATAATATCTGGAACGGGGATGCCGTCGAACTCTTTATAGGCACTGATTCTGAAAATATCCCTCAAGAGGGCTATTCCTCAAGCGATTTTCAGATAATTTTTGGTGCAAATGAGGATGTGTGGATTTACGGGCAGGCATCCGGAGGCACAAGGAATAGCCTGCCTTTGGATTCCGAGGTTAAGATAAAAAGAAAGGAAGGCGGATATTCACTTGAAGCGAGGCTCGCTCGAAAGAATTTTGGAATATGTGATTTTTCAGAAGGCAAAGAATTACGTTTCGATATCGCCGTAGATGACGCAGATGAAAGTACGAAGAGGGAATGTCAGTTAGTGTGGAATGGTTCGGAGAATAACTATGAGGATTCGAAATATTGGGGCAGGGCTAAATTAGTAGGCGCAACTAAATAATTTAGATATTGCTTTTCCTTTGATTAAAGGTATAATATGACTTTATTAAGCGAAAACAGAAGATGTAACAACGCGCAGAGAGGTTGTTCAATGAAGCAAAGATTGTTTTTTGTTTTAACTTTTTTCATCACGTTTTTTATTTTACCTTGTCAGTTTGCCTTTGCTAAAGTTAAGCCGCTCTTCGATCCGGGCTCGGAGGGAATCATCAATTATGAAAAGTACGGCGAGTACAAAGATATTGGTACAGAGAACTATAAATACGAGATTAAAGATAGGAAGGGTTTAAGCTGTGCGGCAGGAGAAGGAATATATCCGAACAATAGTATTTTTAAAGACCCAAATTTCGTTGAAGCGCAAAAAAGCGGTAAATTAATTGGTAACCACTGGAATTTTGTGGACATCGATGACCAGATGCTTGCATTTTATAAATGGGCGACGACCAACGAAACCCCTGGGGTAAAGCAATTTTATGCTGCGGGCGCCCTCGCGAAAGCAGGTCATATAGCTCATGCGATAAAGGCATATCATGCGATTTTGGTTCATTTTCCCAAGACGATCGGTTGGACGTATTGGCATACACCATTATATATAAGCAAAATGGCATTAAATGAAATCGATTATCTTACTAGAACTCATCCTGAATTGGGGATAAAACTTGTAGGTGCTAAAATTTCAATTGGGGGCGCATTCGATGATAATATCTCAAACGATAAATTCGTTATCAATCCCGGCAAATTAGTGAAAGTAAAGCCAAAAGAAGTGGTTGAAAAGAAGGCGAATTTATCTAAGTTAAAAGTCGTTAAATCCGTTGGTGGCGACTATGTTAAACTCATCAAGTATGAGAATGGACATTGGCAATTGCGGGTTGACGATGAGCCATATATAATTAAGGCGATGGCATATTTTCCGAACAAGATAGGCCTTTCTCCTGACAATGGTACTTTAAATGTCCAAACCGACTGGATGATAGCGGATTTCAATAACAACGGGAAAATCGATGGACCGTACGACGCTTACTTTGATGAGAATAAAAATAATAAGCAGGATAAGGACGAGTTTTCAATCGGTGATTTTCAGTTGATGAAAGACATAGGCGTAAATACATTGCGCCTATACCATCATGCGAATAATAAAGCCCTGCTTAAAGACGGCTATGAAAATTATGGTTTTATGTATTTGATGGGGGATTTCTTAGGGATGTATGCGGCTGGCTCCGGCGCTGCCTGGTATGAGGGCACTGATTATACGAACGCCGGGCAGAAGAAGAAGATGATGGAAAGCGTAAAGCAGATGGTTTTGGAGTTTAAAGATGAGCCGTATATCTTGATGTGGGTTTTAGGTAACGAAAATAATTACGGTTTTCCGGGAACACCAGATGAGTTTCCGGGGTTGGGATGCCGCGCAAAGCTTCAACCCGTTGAATACTATTCTTTCGTAAATGAAGTCGCAAAGATGATAAAATCCATAGACCCAACTCATCCTGTCGCGATATGTAATGGTGAAGTTCATTATTTAGAGTATTTCGCTAAATATGCGCCAGAAATTGATGTATTTGGAGTAAATGCATATCGCGGACCCAGAGGATTTGGAAGGACCCTTTGGGAAGATGTGAAAGATTTGATTGACAAGCCGGTTTTGATTATGGAATATGGGTGTCCATCCTATATCGCTGGAGATGTAAAAAAAGCAGAAGAGGCGCAGGCGGAATATCATAAAGGAAGCTGGAAGGATATCGAATACAATTTAGCAGGTTCTGGTTTTGGCAATGCATTAGGTGGTGTTTGCTTTGAATGGGTCGATGAATGGTGGAAGGCAGGCCCTCCGCCACAATTAGACCCAGCAGCTCAAGAGCCGGAAGGCTGGGACTTTAAAACGAAGAAGAGGATACCAGGGAATTTCCGAGGGCCATTCCCGGATGGTTGGTTCCATGAGGAGTATTTAGGGATAACAAGTCAAGGCGACGGCTCAAACAGTCCATTTTTGAGGCAACTTAGAAAAGTGTATTTTTGGTACAAAGAGAATTGGACGAAATAGTGAAAGGAGGTGGAGTTTAAGGTCGGGAAATAAAAGGTTCGAAGGAAAAACGGTTTGGAGGAGAAATTTAATCAGGAGGTTAAAGGATGAAAAAGTTTTTAGTAGTAGTGGTTGCTTTAACAGTTTTAGCTGGATTTGCAAATGTTGTCTATGCGGAATTTAAGAGATTCAACGTGTTTACTGATGCTGCCGCAAGAGATAACCACTACGTTCCTTCTGGCTGGATGGGCGATTACGGCGATATGAAATTTGAGCGTGCTTGGAAAGAAAATCCCCACTCAGGCACAACCTGTATGAAGGTAACCTATACAGCGGAACAGAAACAGGGTGCAGGTTGGGCAGGGATATATTGGCAGAATCCAGCGAATAACTGGGGGACAAAACCGGGCGGATTTGATTTGACCGGTGCTAAGAAATGTATCTTCTGGGCGAGGGGAGGCAAAGGCGGAGAGATTATTGCCGAATTTAAATTGGGCGGTATAACCGGAGAATATTCTGATTCCGATCAAGTTTCAATAGGACCGATTACCCTTACAACCGAATGGAAACAATACGAGATAGATTTAAACGGCAAGGACCTATCCTATATATCTGGCGGTTTCTGTTGGGCTGCAAGCTCAATGGATAATCCTGAGGGGTTTACTCTATACCTCGACGATATATACTACGAATAAGACAACGCCCTAAAGAATAATATTAATTTAAAAAGGAGTGGACAATTGAAAAAGAGGTCCAAGAGAGGACTATCATATCTACTTTTATTACTAATTTTGTTATTCCTTTTATTTTTAGCTGGACCCTGCTTAAGAAAAACTTTGTTTGGACCAAGAGTAGAAAAAGTCTCGGTTATAAAATTGCCGGATGGTCACTTCCAACTTTTAGTTGGAAAAAGCCCTTACTTTGTGAAGGGTGTTTGTTACCAGCCAATTCCAATAGGGGAGGATTATAGTTACAACTTTTGGAGCGATCCGAATAAACCTTGGCTTGTTGACGGTAAGCTTATGATGGAAGCAGGCATTAATACCGTACGATTTTATCATCCAGGACAAAATCCTGAGGAAGCAAAAGAGTTAATCGGAGATTTGTATAAGAAATATAATATACGCACGATAATGGGGCACACCCTGGGTCTATACGATTTCCCCCCGCCGAATTATGCCGAGGAAGGATTTAGGACGCAGATAAAAGAAGATGTATTAAAAATGGTTAAAGATTATAAGGACGAACCTGCGATTTTATGTTGGCTTTTAGGCAACGAAACTAATTATAGTTTCGACGACCAAATTGCACCTTGGAGCACAGATGAATTGGATGCGATTGAAGACCCAAAAGAAAGGGCGAATCAAAAGGCCAGGATATATTATTCTTTCGTTAACGAGATGGCGAAGGAGATTCACAGTATAGACCCAAACCATCCGGTCGCAATGGGAAATGGGGAGTTATTCTACCTTGAGATTGCAAGGGAAGTGGCATCTCAAGTCGACCTTTTAGGCGGAATATTTTATCGTGGGAAGAGCTTCGGGAACTTCTGGCAGGAACTTCAGCGAAAATTTGGAAAGCCAGTTATTTTTATAGAATTTGGATGCGATAGGTTCAATGCCCTAAAGAAAAAAGAAGACGAAGAGATTCAGGCCTATTTTTTGGAATCCTTATGGAAGGAAATCATTCGTAATTCCGCCGGAAGGACTGGCAAAGGAAACGCGTTAGGCGGTTGTATCTTCGAGTGGACAGATGAGTGGTGGAAGCACAATCCATCAAATCCGGCTGGCTGGTGGGTGCAGGATGAAGAAGCGGGTTGGTCCAACGGCGCTTACTATTTCGATATCGAAGTCGAAGGGCATATGAATATGAATGAAGAATGGTATGGCATTGTGGGATTAAGCACAGAAAAAGAGAATGGTATAAATAAGAGGATTCCAAAAAAGGCTTATTATGTTTTAAAGGATCTTTGGTCTAAAAGTTATGATGAATTGCTTAAACCGATCAAAGGAAAAAAGGTTGAACAATGAAGTATGGGCATTTTAGCAACGGAACTTAATCAGACCTTATAGCGACGGCAAAATCCACGAAGTGCGAGTGATTATGGGAGCGGAAGTAAAGGAGAAGGCAGGGTGTTTAAAAGAATTAATCTCGCAAGTGTAAATCGGCGTATTGCGCTAACATCTCGGCGATCTTTTCAGGTGGAATGACAGAGAAGTAATGGTCGATTATGCAGTGAGCAATTTCGTGGGCTAGGACGTTTGCGGAGATATCTTTCTCGTTGGCGAAAAGGGTATTTAATTTAAAGATATAAAAGGCGATAAATTTATTTTCCTCGTCGAAAATCTCCATATAGACTTTGTCCAAATCGTTTTTGTCACGATAAATTTTTGCGTTCAAACTTATATCCTTCGGCCTCATATCGAGGAGTTCTTGTACTTTTAAGAATATAAGGTCGAATTTGTAAGCGATTATATCCTTTGCTTCTTCGCCTAGACGCGGCGGCTTCGTCGTAAGTCCGTAATCGACTCTATAAGTGTCGATTTTTTTATTCACAGTTTTTATATTTACATCGTATCTGAAGTATATTGTGCAGAAATAACTTTTTGTGATTAGCCATTCTTGCTCCTCTGGCAGCTGGGCGTTTGTGGCTTGTGCGTATGCGCTTAATACAGGTAAAAGACAAAAGATAAGACTTGCTGTTAGGGAGATCTTAAAATAAGATAGGTTGTGTTTTATCTGTTGAATTTTTTGAGCGAAGGGCCTTAATGTTTTGTCAATCTCATTTTCGGCTATGCCTTTTTGCTGCAGTTCGTTTTTTATGCGAGAAACGTCGTTTTCTAATTCCTTTATCTTTTCTTGAGAAATGGAAATTGGGTCACGTAAGTTTCTTATCATATTATTTACACTAGCGGCTAGCGCTTTAATTTCATCGGTCTTTCTTAGCCGAACATCTACCGCTAGATTTCCCTTTCCAATTTCAGTTAATGACTTTTCTAGCCGATACAAAGGCCCCGCAATGCGATGAGATACAAAAAGTATAATTATTATACACGCGCTACCTACCAGGATGGATGCTATGAGGCCGCTTAAGATAAGCGTCGGAAGTATAAAATCAGAAGTGCGTTTTACGATGAGGCGCAGGTTCTCAAAACTCGTGGTGGTAGTTTTGGTCGAAAGGATATAAACCAACCCAATCATAACTAAAGAGGTAAATATTACGAAGAGGCAGAATCTTAAGATGAACTTCGTCTGAAATTTTTTATTTATAAAATAGATTCTCCTTCGGTTTTTAGGATCGGTCGTCGGGCTCATTTTAACTCTATTCTATCAAGCGCGCCTTTATTTATTCGAATCTTCGCGCTTTTTTTTAACTCGTTCATCCATCGTTGCATCATTTGGGTTGCTTTTTGGTTTCGTTCTTCTTCCGGTGCTTGTATCGAAGATAAAATCTCCTTAGATTTTTTCTCTAACAGAGACCTTAGTAAGCTTTGCTCCCAGAAACGTTCGACCATCTTCATAAACGCTGGGTCCTTGTCTAAACCTTGGCGCTGTGCCTCCAGAAGCAAGAGCTTCTTTTGAATTAAGTCGTCTAATATTTGCTCCTTTGTTAATACCTCTCGGTATGCTGGGGGATATAATCTTGCTTCGGAAAGAAAATCCTCTTTGTATAACGAATAATTATCGATTGTTACAAGAACCTCTTTTTTGGATTTCTCCTTTGTACAACTGGTTAGAACCACGATTAAAAACGCAATGAAAATTAAATATGTTGCCTTTTTCAAAACGAACTCCTTTTAGTTTAATTATTATAAGCGCTTTACTTAAATTTTGCAATATGTTAATTTATGTGTGATGGAGATATTCCCATTTAAAGGAGTCGGCAGAAAGAATCTGAAAGCCTTCAGTTTTGCGGCGATGCTGAACGATACGGGCGAGGAGATGTATGCGCCCTATCTTCCTTTTTTCGCGAAGACATTTTTAGGCGCGGGTCCACTTCAATATGGTTTAATAGAGTCTTCTGCCGAGGCGATAAATAGGATTTTACGAGCTGTAACTGGCGCAATCGCAGATAGAATAGGCCGTAAAAGGCCTGTCATTTTAGGATATGTTTTGATTGCGCTATCGCGAATTTTTTTGACCTTAGCTGCCTTCTGGGTTCATCTGATCCCGATACGAATGCTTCGTCAGATAGGCCGTTCACTGCGCGACCCTGCACGCGAAGCGTCGATTACAGATTCTATTGAAACCCCAATGCGCGGGAAGGCGTTTGGATTGCTCGAGGCAGTTGATACGATTGGTTCGGCATTGGGCCCGGCACTTGGCATAATCATCCTTTCCTTAATCGCGTTCGGCGCGATAAATTTCAAAAAGGAGTTTTCTGAAAATTCTTATCGTTGGTTATTTTTATTCGCTGCAATACCAACATTCATAAGTTCCTTGATTATTTTTAAAGGTTTGGAAGAGACGCTTATTATAAAGAGCACCAAAAGCAGCGAGATCAAGGGATTTTTTGATGGGTTTAAATTATATTTTAAAAATAAAGATTTAGTTATCGTTACGATCGCGAATTGCCTTCTTGCGATTGCCGCCACCACAGTTCAGATGATGCAATTCTACGTATACACCTTGCCTAAGGGGACAGTATTTGTGGGCGGTGTGGTATTTATCCTTTATTCCGTCTCGCATTTCCTCGCCGCTTATCCTGGGGGAATCTTAGCTGATAAGTTCGGCAAATCAAATGCATTGAGCATTGCGACGATACTTGTTATAATATCTTTGGTGACTTTGGCGTTCGCGCCGAATGCGTGGTGGGCGGTTCTACCATTTATAATTTATGGGATGTTCGATTCAATTTGGATTGCATCGCGGCGGGCCATAGTCGCAGATTTGGCGCCATCTGATGCGCGAGCGCAGACATTGGGGAATTTCTCGTTTATTTATGGATTGGCATCGATGATTTCGCCGTTTTTCTTTGGAGCACTAGCGCAAGGCTTAAGTTTTAGAGCAGCGTTTTTAATTTGTGCTGGGGTTGGTGTTTTATCTCTGGGTGTGTTGAAAACGTTTTATAAAGGAAGATTAAAATGAGAATTACTCCAATTGCAACTTTATTTATAATTTCTTTGACTTGTTCAAATACCTTTGCAGAATATAATGTTGTAACGGGTAAACAGGATTTAATTTTGGTATCGACCGAAAAAGAAGTTGGCATGGGCCAATCGTTATCAAGACAAGTTGAAGAAAAATTTAAATTCCTCGAGAATCAACAGATGCAGGAGCGAGTTCAACGGATTGGCCAAAAATTGGTCGAAGTTTGTGATAGAAAAGAACTGATATATCATTTTAAGGTTTTGGATGAGGATGACATAAATGCATTTGCGCTGCCAGGTGGTTGGGTTTACATATTTAAGGGTTTAATAGAAAAGGCTAAGAGCGACGATGAACTCGCTGGGGTAATCGCTCACGAAATAGGCCATATCGCGGCGCGCCACTCGGTCAAGAAACTTCAGACCGGTATGACGTATGGTCTCTTGATGATATTAGCCGCTGGCGCAAGTACTGACAGAGAATTCAGAAGAGGAGCAAACTTAGCATTAACATCGTTGATGTCGTCTTATTCGAGGGAGGATGAATTTGAGGCAGACAGGCGTTCCGTTAGATATACAAAAGCGGCCGGTTATGACCCAAATGCGATTATCGCTTTTTTGGAAACACTAAAGCAAGCCAATAGGGAGAAACCTTTGAAACCAAAGACCTACTTTCGCTCTCACCCATACGTTGCCGAAAGAATAGGCGTTGTAAAACAAGAGATTACAGGCGTAATAGATTTTGAGGGTTGGATTAACCGCCCAGTGCAGTAAGGGGTAATTATGAAGATAAAAATTACATCTCTAATTTTTGTTATTATCTTTTTATTTACCACATCAGCTGAAGGCGAACAGGAAAAACCTCAGATCAGCATTTTCAAGACCAATAAGGCTATAAAGATCGATGGCAGTTTTGAAGAATATCTCAACATCACGCCAAACATTAAGATGGACAACGACTCTTTTGAAAAACTCGGCTATAATCCTTGGGAAGGAAGGGAGGATTTAAGCGCCGATATATACCTTTTTTGGGACGATGAAAATTTGTATGTGACGGCGCGAGTTTTCGACGACATCCCGTTTGTAAACAATCAAGAAGGCAGCGACATCTGGAATGGCGACTGCCTCGAGGTTACATTAGGTACGGATGAAAAAGCCGACCCCAAGAGGATATTTTTCGTGAAAGGCGATTATCAAATAGGTCTAAGTCCGGGAAATAATAAAGATATCAAACCGAGCGATTGGATCTGGAGGAAGGATGACTACGCGGGTGGCATCGAGGTGGCTTCCGGGAAGGTTGAGCGTGGTTATCTAATAGAATCTAAAATTCCATTTAAAGTTTTAGACGGGTTTAAGCCGCGTGCTGGAAGGCAGATAGGTTTCGATGTTGTCGTGGACGATGCGGATAAGGATGTAAGAGAACTTCAATTTGCTTGGACCGGCACAAAGAATTTTTATATGGACCCAAGCGAGTGGGGTATAGCTGTGCTGGCAGGCAGAAAATTTACTCTTTGGTCTTGGAGTTTCATTATATTAACCTTTTTAGCAATCATCGTTTTTGCGATAATCGCAACTTTAATAATTCAAAGGCGTCGCAGATAAATTAAGTTAAAATAGATATATCTTTACCCTTGAAAAACACACCTGTTCTTGATAAGATTTAATTGTTCAAGAAGGAGAATTTTTATGCGTTGCGATACATGTGGACGAAATGTGCCTGAGGTGAAAAGAGTGGTGGTAGCGCCTGGCTATGACAGGACGTTAGCTAAGCCCGTCTACAATTGCCCCGAATGTTACGAGAAGAAAGAGAAGACCAAAAAACCTAATCTGCCTAAAGGCAGATAACCTGCCTAAAAACCAAGAGAAATGATAAATAGGATGACCTTGATTAAGAGGCCAAAAGTATAAGTTATGGATTCCGCTGACCTAGATAGACAACCTGATCCAGAATTGATCGAAAGTTGTATTAAGAAGGATAAGCGTGCTTGGGATATATTTGTCGAACGATATTCTAAACTCGTTTTATGGGCGATACGAGACCGCTTGACGAGATTCAGATATGATTTCGATGATGATGATGTAGAGGATATTCACCAGGAAGTCTTTGTTTCATTGTGGTCGGGCAATAAACTTACGCAGATCAAAGATAGAAGAAAAATTGCAGGTTGGATTGCGATGGTAGCGGGAAATGCCGCAATAGATTATTTTAAGAAGATGAAACGACAGATGCCACCGAATGCTATTTCTATTTTTGAAGGAACAATTTCTGGCACAGAAGACGGGGGGAGAACCTTGGAGGAATTACTGCTTGCAAAAACAGGAAATCCAAGCAGGGAATTTCACTTAAATGAACTTCGCGCGATGTTAGACGCTACGCTAGAATCGCTTGCGCCGAAAGAAAAGACGGTCGTTACATTAAATCTACTTCATGGCATGAAGCATCGCGAGATTGCCGAAGCATTAAAATTGCCGATAAATACAGTTTCGACAATAATGGCTCGAACTAAAGATGAACTGAGAGAGAGATTAAGACGAAAAGGAATAGAAGATTTTTGAAATAAATTAAAGGCATTTTGCGTCAATTATAATGGTGGAATATGGATAGGATGGAAGAGATTTTAAAAGCGTATATGAAAG
>Ga0111183_1040_pt1 | contig 13494 bp, 11 predicted proteins | sample DeeMarSWOR324_28_FD_80238 | JGI IMG/M metagenome (GOLD analysis project Ga0111183, IMG submission 80238) | Omnitrophica WOR_2 bacterium SM23_29 | reverse complement strand
GAAAAAAGGGTAGAAGGCTTTAGGATCTAAAATCGGAGGAGAGGTCATGAAAACAAAGATAGCCGTGATAGTAAGCGGTGCGGTATCTCTGGGAAGTTATGAGGCAGGCGTTCTCTATGAATTGTTTTATGCTTTACAGAAGTTAGGAAAAGATGCCAATTTTAAGATAGATGTGATTACCGGCGCATCAGCAGGCTCCATCAACAGTGCTATTTTAGCAGCTTCCATGATCTACGACCCCGCCCTCATCAAATATCTGGAGCAAATCTGGATTGAAGGACTTGATATAATCTCCCTTTTGGAGGATATTAAAGAACCAGAAAAATCCATATTCTCAAAGAAGGCAATTAACGACTTAAAAACAGAATTTCTGAATAGCATCAAAGAAGCTAATAATCCTTTGCCTTATGCCCCTGACTCGGTAAAAGTTGCCTTTACCCTCACTAATCTTACCGGCATTCCCTATGAGATAAGATATTCAAACAAGAAGGATATCTATAAATCAACCACCTTTGCCGACTGGTATGTTTTTAGTCTTGAGAAGGGCAAAAAGAACATCAATGACATGGAGATTATGCTGGATATGGCCACGGCCTCTGGAAGTTTTCCCTTTGCCTTTCCCGCCATGAAACTTAAGAGAAAATGGCAGGATTATAAGGCCACAGCTGTTGAAAAACCTTCCTCAGGAGAACTTGAGTTTATATATGTGGACGGCGGCGTTTTTAACAACGAACCTATAAATAGAGCCAGGAGGCTGGCTGATGAGTTAGGCAAGTCTGACGAGCCCCAAGAAAGAATTTATCTACTAGTTGACCCCACACCGCCCCAACCAGCACCAGAATTTGAAGGGATGACCATGTTGGATGTAGCAAAACGGCTTGTCCCGGCTATATTTACTGAAGCACATTTCAGGGACTGGTATGATGCCTCAAAGGTAAACCAGCGTTTGGAATGGGAAGAAGAAGCTATTAACAGGTTTATCAGGTTTTTTGGATCTCCTCTCCACAATCAGAGTGTTTTAGAAAAAAGAGATTACCTTAAAAGTTTAGCTCATGATATAGCCAGTTTTAAAGCTGAAAGAGAAGGGAAAACTCCTGAAGCTTATTTGGCGAAAAACAAAGACAGAATAGCTGAAAGAATAGCCAAAAAATTCCAGGAAGAAACACAGAACAAATTGATGAAACTGGAAGATAGAACGCGGGTTCAGGATTTTATGGTTGATTTCGTTTTTGTCCTTGAATGCGTTTCCGGCTTACGCGACAAGAAGATTTTGGACATAAGATTATTATCGCCTGAAAAAGAAGGCGACTTGGCAGGAGATTTTTTAATTAACTTCGGCGCTTTCTTCTCCAAAGATTACCGCATTCATGATTTTAAGATGGGCAGAGAAGTAACTCGTAAGTTCTTGACCGAAAGTAAAGCCAAGGAAGACCTGGAAATAGACCTCTCAAAATACAATCCCGAGGAATATAAACCTGACAGGCCCTTGGGCAAAGTTACCATAAAGAACGTTCCGTCTGAGCAGAAATTAAGATTAAAAGATAGCTTGGTTGAGAGAATCGGTTCTTTTGTAGAGAATTGGTTAAAAGTTAATCGTATTGCAGACTTTTGGGGCAGGATAGTAATCCCTCTTGCTTTAATGTTTTGGCCTTGGAGGAAGTTGCTTCCTTGGATGATGAGGAAACTGACTGCAAAAGTTTTGGATTCAGTATTAGAGATAGAATAGGAGAAGAAAAATATCATGAAAAAGATATCTCTATATTTAACTCTATTGGCTTTTCTAGTTTCTTTTGGCTATATTGACGATTCAGCCGCCCAAGAGGCAGATCACATAAGAATCGCCTCCTTCAACATCCAGATATTCGGGCAGTCAAAGATAAAGAAGCGGGAAGTGATGGAAACGCTTGCCAAGATAATCAAAAAATATGACTTAGTGGCAATACAGGAAGTAAGGAGCATAAAACAGAATGTCATTCCAACTCTTTTGAGCTATGTAAATGATGCAAGTACAAGATATGATTATATAATAAGCAAAAGATTAGGAACCACAGACACCAAGGAACAATATGCCTTTGTTTATAACACAGAAACAATCAGCTTGATTCCTGACAGCAGTTATGTAGTAAGGGATACTCGCGATCTCTTTGAAAGAGAGCCCTTTGTTACCTCATTTCGTAGCGGGAATTTTGACTTTATCATTATTAACAATCATATCGATCCCGATTATGTAAAAAAAGAACTCAGACAACTGACGATTGTAATAAACAATATCTATAACGCCTCTTCAGAAAAAGATATTATAGTCCTTGGAGACATGAATGCAGACGGCTCTTATTTTAACGAAAGCAGGTTAACCACAATGTTCCCCTTATGGATACAACTGATTGGTAACGATGAAGATACAACTGTCGCAGTTTCAGACAATACCTATGACCGCATGATGACCAAAGACACAACAGCAAATGTGGAATATACCGGCACATCAGGAGTCTTCAGGTGGGATACTGACTATGGAGTGACAGATTTACGTTTCGTAAAGAAAGTATCAGACCATTATCCCGTATATGCGGTGTTCAGAACAGATTTGCCGGATGATGATTAAAAACTGATTTGAAGCAGGAGGGATAAATGAAAGAAGAAAAATTATTAGATCCAGCGGAGGAATTAAGAAAAGAAAAATTAGAGAAACTTGAAAAATGTTTTTCAGAACTCGAAAGCTATAAAGCCGCTAAACTAAAGCTACAATATCCCACTTTTTTTGTTCCCGGCTGGACAGGTGAGAATTGCGCCGCATGGAAAGAGCCTTACAAGGATATTCCTAAAAAGTACAAAAAATATTACCGGCCGGCAAAGGACTGGATAGAAGAGATTATTGATAACAAAGACGATGCTCATTATATTACTTTTAGTGATGAAGAGAGTGAGAACTCTTCCAGTTTTATGGAATTGGGAAAATGCCTAAAAAGACAATTAATAGATATGGCACAGAACAAGCCCATCAATCTGGTAGGCCACAGCATGGGCGGCTTAGACATAAGGGCGTCTATTTTAGATGACGGCCAACCTAAATTGAATGTGAAAAGTGTTATAACTGTCGGCACCCCTAATAACGGAACTCCGGAGGCCGGCTTATTCGGAATAGGGTTTATCAGAAAATTTGTTGAGCGCAAGTTTAAGCCGCATCACATAGCTCAGGGGCACAGCATGTTTTCTAGCGGCGAATTTATAAAAACGATTAATACTGTTGAAAACCGTTTAAAATTACTCAACAGCCTAGATAAATTCTATGTTCTCATGGGTCTGAGAGACAGCGTTGTTAAGGGTAGCCCAAAACTGAGCAAAGACGGCATCCCGGAAGCGCTATATGCGGAAAAGGTAAAAACAATCCAGACATCAAGCGCCGAGCATTCCGGCAAAGACGGAATAACCCAAGATCCCAGACTTTTTCTTCCTGTACTCAAGATTCTGTGTGGCATTGAGATAAAAGATGATTATAATTATGGATATATCTACAGGAAACCTGATTATTGAAGATGGAAAAGTGAAGAGCTGGGTTAGGGAAGGGAAGAAAAAGGAAATTAGGCGACAGGATTTAAATCTGTAAAATGACAAGAATTGAAAGATATAAACCAACGATATTGATATATGGCATAGATATGGTTGGTTATTCTACGAGCGCAAAAGATATAGAAACAGACATATGCACATTGCATTTTGAGCCATTTAATACAGAGGAAAAATTTCAGGATTATGATGGCGTAATATTATTCCAAGGAATTTTTGAAAAGATAGAATCACATCAGTCAGCATATGGAGAGAAGTTTATCACCGTTGAGTGTCATAGAAATGAATTACAAAGACGAAAGAAGCAATTTGAATTATTGAAAGAAAACAAAGGTTTTATATGTTTTATATTAATAAAACCCTTTATAGACAGAGATGAATACAATGATACAAGTGATAGCGATTTAACAAAGTGGGCATTGAATTACGATAGTTTTTACAGAGAAAATTTTGACAGGCAAGTAACATCTTTACAAGTGATGAGAAGCGAATTTAATAATTTTATAAAGCAATTCGGAGCAGCGTGGACTCATTTTAGGTGTTATAACGACGGCTTAGATATAAAAGAGATTTGTAAATTTAATTATGAGATGACAGGAATTATATTATGGAATAGAGAGTTTTTTATCCCATCTCTTAAACCTAAATCACATGAATTAGAAGAATATTTTAAAGAACTAAGTCATGCTGTAATCAGTAGCTATAAAAAATTATCTGAAGAAATACCCAGTTGGGCAGATGAATATAAGTTTGAAGAGGAAAATAAACTGTTAGAGAAAAAGCAACAACTGCAAGAAGAAATAAATATAATTAATCAAAAAATATTGCAATTCAGAGAGTATAAAAAATGTATATGTTATGACAATGAACTATTGCGTGAAAGTGTAATAAAAATTCTAAGAAGCGGTTTTAATTTCAAAATAGACGATGCGGACTTATTAAAAGAAGATTTTAAAATAATTGATAACGAAGGGAAGCCGGTAGTTTTATTTGAAGTAAAGGGCACGAATAAAGGCGTAACCAGAGAGTATATTAATCAGGCAGATAGCCATCGCGAAAGAGCAGGATTAGGAGAAGATTTTCCATCTATTTTGATAGTGAATACTAATATTAAAAAAAGTAGCTCTATGCAAGATAAATATCAAGAAGTGGCAGAAGAACAGATAAAACATGCAGTGAAAATGAATGTTTTAATTTTAAGAGCCATCGATTTGCTTAATATGCTTTATCTTAAAGAGAAAGGCATCTTGACAAGCGATGATTTTCTTGACATCTTGAGGAAAGAAAACGGTTGGCTAGCGGCTTTGCAAGATTTATGGCAGATTAAGAAAAAATAAATACAGACGGTTAGTTAACGTTATCTCATTTCTTCTAACAACCCCTCATACTCCCCAAACGCCTCTTTATCCGCTTCCTTAAACCGGTTATACTCAAATATCAAATGCCCTGTTTTATGCTTCACAATCCAGATGTCATCGCCATTCCTGATTACATCTACTGTTACCATCTGGTCATATTGTTTGATAGGTACCTGTGGGTTTGAATAATGTTGTGGTATATCCGGAGAGAGAACCCGGCCCCAGATAAAACCGGTTATTAAGGATAAACTGACAAAGAATAACAATTTCCCTATGCACATTTTATTTTCTCCTTTCGAGTTTTTCTTTAGTTAGTTCAGCGACGCTTACATTTAATGAACTTGCAATTCGAAAAAGTATTTCTCTGCTTGGCATAGCTATGCCTTTCTCATAGCGCCAGATGCAATCTTTGCTTAACTTGACCTTTTTTGTGAATTCTTTCAGCGTCAACCCTTGCTTTAACCTTAAATTTTTTATTTTTGAACCTAAAGACGTTGGTGGTATAATATAGTCAATAAAATTCTTATTTTTGGCCCGGCCTTTGTTGAAAGGATAGAAATTCAAGGGATTAATCTCTAAGGCGTTGGCTATTCTTTCAATATAAAGAGGGTTGATGTCGGAGCGATTGCTTTTCTCAATCTGGACAAGGTAGGTCTTGGAGATACCTGAAAGAGCGGCTAAATCTTCTTGAGTAAGACCCTTTTCTAGCCTATAATATCTTATTTTGTTGCCTAAGGTTTTACAAGCTGATAAAGGTAGGGCAATAAGCCTTATATCAGGCGTAGGCAGGTATAAAGTAAGCTCAACAGGAATAAATCTTTTGACCCTTTGCACCAGAAGGGCAGCCAATCTTGGAAAGGCAAGAAATTAAAAACTATGTCCACTCAAGTCTCAGAAAAGGATTCTTTGCAAAAATTCTATGACGATATTTATACAAAAGGCGATATCCGGGATAACGAAAAGCTTTATCGCTGGATAATCAAATTATTTCATCCGCTAAAAGACAAAAGACTACTCGATATAGGTTGTGGAAGCGGGTGGTTACTTAAAGAAGCCGAGAAATTCAGCTTAAAGACCCATGGGTTGGATATCTCTAAAATTGCTGTAGAACGAGCCAGGATAAATGCGCCCAATTCTGAGGTTTTGGCTGGCGACGGTGAAAAACTTCCTTGGCCGGATAATTATTTTGATTATGTATCCTGTTTAGGTAGCCTCGAACATTACATAAATTATGAGAGGGGAATCAAAGAAATCCAAAGAGTCCTTAGTTCAGGGGGAACAGCGATAATTATGTTGCCAAATGCCTATCAGTTCGGTGAAATTTTAAAGGTATTATTTACAGGGGGGGATTCGGAAGGATGGCAGGTCATAGAACGCCACGCAACAAAGAGAGGATGGAGAGAATTATTAGAAAGAAATGGGTTAAAAGTAATTAAAATTTTTAAGTACAATAAGTACTCGGAATTTTTCCAAAAAGGAACATTCAAAATAAAATCGGTCAGGAAGTTTTTCATTACATCTCTTATACGTTATTTTTCTCCGTTTAATCTTGCGCAGCAATTTATATATATATGTAGAAAAAATGACAGATAATATCGAACTTATAATATTTAATTTAGTTATATTGATACTAATAATTGGTTATCCCTTTTATTTGATTTGGAGAAATAATAAAAAACAATAAAATCAGCCGTAGGCTTGACAAAATTTTAGATTAAGCAATGACTAATATACTCGGAGTCTCATGTTTTTATCACGATAGCGCCGCCGCATTAGTAAGGGATGGCGAGATTATCGCAGCCGCGCAGGAGGAGCGCTTCACCAGAAAGAAGCACGATTACAATTTTCCGCGTAATTCGATAGAGTACTGCCTAAAAGAGGCCGGCATCACAATCGACGAAGTAGATTACATCGCATTCTACGATAAGCCGTTGATAAAATTTGAGCGGTTACTTGAGTCGTATTTGGCATATGCGCCCTCTGGGATAGGTTCATTCCTCAAAGCCATTCCGATTTGGCTAAAACAGAAATTATGGATGCGGGAGGTCTTTAAGAAAGAACTAAATTATAAGGGAGGAGTCCTCTTTACCGAACATCACGAATCTCACGCTGCATCTGCTTTTTATCCATCGCCGTTTGAAGAGGCGGCATTTTTGACTATCGACGGAGTTGGGGAATGGACCACCGCAAGTTTCGGAACAGGAAAAGGCAACGACTTAAAGATTCTGTATGAGATTAAATTTCCGCATTCGGTGGGCATGCTCTATTCCGCGTTTACCTATTACACCGGCTTTAAGGTAAACTCTTCCGAATACAAAGTCATGGGCCTAGCCCCATACGGCGAACCAAAATACGTCGATGCGATTTTAAACGAGTTAATAGATTTAAAGGAAGACGGCTCTTTTAAATTGGATATGAAATACTTCAATTATTGCGTCGGGCTTACGATGACGAACGGTAGATTCGATAAATTATTCGGCGGACCTCCTCGAAAACCCGAGACAAAGATCTCTCAGCGGGAAATGGATTTGGCGCGCTCGGTGCAGGTTGTTACCGAAGAAATTATGCTTAGAATGGTACGGCATATACATAAGCTAACGGGGCAGAAAAGATTATGCCTTGCTGGCGGAGTGGCGCTTAATTGTGTTGGCAACGGCCGTATCTTAAGGGAGGGACCTTTTGAAGAGATTTGGATTCAACCAGCGGCAAGCGATGCAGGCGGGGCTTTAGGAGCAGCTTTAGTCGTGTGGCATAGATATTTAGGAAAGGATAGAATCGTCGAAGGAAGGAAGGATTTACAAAAGGCATCGCTTTTAGGCCCATCTTATTCGGACGAAGATATAGAAGTGGTTTTGAAAAATCACATTGCGGTCTATCGTAGATTAGAGAAAAATGAATTACTGGATAGAGTTTCCGAGCTGATTTTGGATGGCAAGGTAGTCGGTTGGTTTCAAGGGAGGATGGAGTTTGGGCCGCGCGCATTAGGGGCAAGGAGCATATTAGGAGACCCTCGTTCCCCGACGATGCAATCCGTAATGAACCTGAAGATTAAATTCCGAGAATCCTTCCGCCCGTTTGCTCCAACTGTCTTAAGGGAAAGGGTCTCTGATTATTTCGAAATAGATTACGACAGCCCATATATGTTGCTGGTCGCTCCTGTACGAGAGGATAAGAGAATCAAGGAGAAGGAAGGCGAAGACAATTTGTTCGGAATCGAAAAACTGAAACACTTGCGTTCTGAGATTCCGGCGGTTACACACGTTGATTATTCGGCGAGGATTCAGACGGTCGCGAAAGATGAAAACCCGATATTTTATGAGCTGATCGATAAATTTTATAAAAAGAGCGGCTGTCCTTTGGTCGTTAATACGTCTTTTAATGTCCGCGGCGAACCGATAGTCTGTCGCCCTGAAGAGGCATACACCTGTTTTATGCGTACGGAGATGGATTATTTAGTAATGGGTAATTATCTTTTAGATAAGAAGGAACAGAGCCCGCTTAAAATAGACAAAGATTGGAGGAAGGAATTTGAGCTCGATTAAAGAGTTGAGGAAGTTCGGATTTGCGCTTTCGACGGTAATTTTTGTTATGGGGATTATATTTTCGTTTAAGCACAGGTCTGTCTATATTTGGCCGTTTCTGTTGAGCGCTATATTTTTTATAACGAGCATTATCTTTCCTCTTTGCTTAAAACCCATCCATTGGATTTTAATGAGGATTTCATTCGCGATAGGATGGGTGAATACGAAGATTTTGCTTTTTGTTATATTCTATCTTATAGTTACGCCATTAGGTTTAATTATGAGATTATTTGGAAAGGATTTACTTAATCAGAGGATAGACCGCGGAAGTCCGTCTTATTGGATAAAGCGCGAAGAGACCCCGTTCGATAAATCACATTACGAGCGGTTATTTTAAGAATATGCTGGGATGGCGGAATTGGCAGACGCGCTAGCTTGAGGGGCTAGTGGGCGAAAGCTTGTGGGGGTTCAAATCCCCCTCCCAGCACCAATTTGACTTAATGGCGTTAAAAGAGAAGCAATGGCCAGATTTAAAGTCGGTATCCATACGATAACGTGGAATACTTTTTACAAAAATTATTCGTTAAAGGATATCCTATGGGAGATGAAAGAGGCAGGTTACGACGGCGTTGAATGCTATGAACCTCTTTCAAAAATGGGCCCTCTCGGCGTCTTCAAAATGATGATTCAAGAAGAAGGCTTGCAACTGGCAGCACTCTCCTCAAACCTCTCCGTAGTAAAAGATGAAAAACAGGAACTAGACGAAATAAAGGAAAAGGTAAATTACGGCAGCCATTTCGAGGTCAAAAATATTATATTATGGGGCGGGTGGATGAGAGATGGCTTACAGAAAAATGACGCGGGATACAAAGCTTTATCCAAAAGGCTTGAAGGGCTTTCCCGGTACGCTTCAAAATTTAATATTCAAATCGCATTTCATCCGCACTTGGGAACAATTATAGAAGATGAAAGAGATATACTTAAACTCATCGAATTCTCGAAATCCGTGAAGCTCTGCGTTGATACCGCACATCTAATAGCGGCTGGTTCCGATCCCTGTGCAGTCATTAAGAGGCATGCCAGTATAATCGCTCATATACATTTAAAAGACTGGGACCCGAAGACCAAAGATTTTGTGGAATTAGGTAGGGGAGTGTTACGGAATAGAATTAAGGATATACTTGAAACTTTAGAAGCAATCAATTATACTAATTGGATTATTGTAGAGCTTGACAGGACATCTAGGACACCGTTTGAGAGCGCAAAGATTTCAAGAGAATTTATAAAAGGGGTGGGATATTAACATATGAGTTTTAAGGTCGGCATCTGTGGATTAGGAAGGAGCGCACAGGAGTTTCATATTCCCCTTATGGGGAAGAGCGGAAAATTCCAAATCGTCGCTATATGCGATACAATTCCGGCGCGTCGCAGGGAGGCAGATAGAAGATATCACGCACTAGCATTTTCCGATTATAAGCACTTTTTAGATAACGATAATATAGATGTAGTGATAATTGCCACGCCTTCCAGCAGCCATTTTAAGATTGCGCGGATGGTGCTTGAGGCAGGAAAACACTGCGTCGTTGAAAAACCTATCGCCTTAACCTTAAAAGAGGTCGACAAGTTAATTGCGTTAGCGAAAAAGAAGAAAGTTATTCTGACGGTTTTTCAGAGTCGCAGATTTGACGGCGACTACATTACTATAAAGAAGTTGTTAAAACATGACTTACTCGGCGAGCTATTCACTATCGAATCGCGCACAACCTCGTTCGGCTCTTTAAAAAATTACGGAGTAAAAGAATTTAATCCAGCCTGGAGATACAAAAGGGCCTACGGGGGCGGAGTCTTATATGATTTCGGCTCGCATATAATAGATCAGATATTATGTTTGGTTGAAAGACATCCGATTTCGGTTTGGTGCGATATGAAAACGGTATTGTGGTCGAAAGAAGTCGACGATTATTTTAAATTGCTGATTAGATTTCAAGGAGGCCTTACCGCTCACCTTGAAGTAAGTCAGGTTTCCAGATATAATCTTCCGCGTTGGTATATCTTAGGGACGAAAGGCGCGATGCTGTGCGAAAACGGCGGCCATCCGATTAAGGTGAGGGCCGCGATAAAAGGCGAGGAACGCGAGCGTACGTACGAATTAGAACCGAGTTGTTGGGAGAGATTCTACGAGAATCTTTACGATGTATTAATGCATCGCGCGCATCCTATTGTAAAATTAACAGAGGTACGCAAAACCGCAGCTGTAATCGATGTTGCCTTTAAATCGGCGCGTAATCGTCGGGAAGAGAAGATAAAATTTTAAATTTGGCCCCATCGTCTAGTGGCCTAGGACGTATGGTTCTCAGCCATAAAACACGGGTTCGACTCCCGTTGGGGCTACCAATCTAGCGACAAACCTCCTTGATTTTTCCTCTCTTTTGTAGTATTCTATAAAGCAAAATTTGTTTTATAAAAATAAGTCACGTTTTGAGTTTTCTCGTTGCGAAAGCACCAAAAGAGAAGGCGAGGATATGGCTGGTTTGGAAAATCCGATGTACCATTTAAGCAGGGATGGCGAGTTTATTATTAAAGGTTATAATTCCGCCAAGACATTTGCCAGTTTCTTCCCCGGAATTGCCGGACCACATGGCATTCCAATGTGGGTTTTTTACGTTAATCGCGGACAATGTGTCTGTAGTATGGGAATCGACGATAAAGAACACCCTATCATGGAATTTTTATCGGCCAATCGGGCTTACCAACTTGTGACCACGCAGGGTTTCCGGACCTTCATCAAACTCTTCCAAGGAAAACAGGTCAAATTTTACGAACCGTTTCAGCAACATATGAACGATGTCAAAATGAAACGGACCCAGCAGATGATAATTCGTCCCGCATCTTTGACCCTGGAGGAAGAGAATAAGTCCTTGGGCCTCAAATTTAGGGTCGATTATTTTAACGTGCCGGAAGACAGTTACGCCGGCTTAGTTCGAATTTTGTCCATATACAATTTAGGACGTAAGCCCGTTCGCTTGGAGGGGCTCGATGGGTTGCCTTTGATCATTCCATACGGAGTGGATAATCGCAATTTAAAGAATATGAGGCGGTTGGTAGAATCGTTCGTGGAAGTCACCAATTATCGGTACCGGGCACCCTATTTCAAATGCAAGGTTAAACAGGAAGATCGTCCTGAGGTTATCAAAGTCAAAGAAGGCAACTTTTATATAGGATTTGAGTCAGGAGAGCGTCGCTGTAAACTTAGCGCGCCGGTGGTCGATCCGGAATGTATCTTTGGGAACTTAACCGACTATAGTTATCCCGCCAAATTTCTTGCTGCCACTCCGTATAAAATACAAGGTAAACAAATTCTAGAAAATCGGCTTCCCTGCGCAATGGGGATATTTACTACCACTATTCCGGCCGGAGGCGTTTATACCTATACCTCTATCATCGGACATATAAATACCGAAGAGGAGCTTAACCGTTTGCTTCCTTCAATTACATCGAAAAGTTATATCGAAAAAAAGAGAAAGGAAAATGAGGAGCTCATCGATATTTTGACGCAAAATAATTTTGTCCACAGCAGCTCACAAGCTTTCGATCTTTATTGCCGTCAAAACTTTCTCGACAATGTACTTCGGGGCGGTTTTCCCATCACGTTGATGGGCGATAAGAACCGGATGACGCTCTACCTTTATTCGCGTAAGCACGGCGATTTAGAAAGAGACTACAACGATTACTGCCTTTCACCTACTAATTATTCTCAGGGAAACGGCAATTTCCGCGATGTCAACCAAAATCGCCGCAACGACATCTTTTTCAACCCCGATGTCCAAGAAGGCAATCTCGAACACTTTTATAATTTAATACAGCTCGATGGCTTCAACCCCTTGGTAGTCAAAGCGACGAGCTTTAGCGTAAAAGATCAAACGGCATTAGACCGTATTTTAGAAAAGGCTTTCCGCATCGAGGAAGTCAAGGACGTAAAGGCCTTTTTACAAAGACGTTTTATCCCGGGAGAATTATTGGCTTATTTGACGGCGAAACGGATAAAATTGAAGATGGACACGGATATTTTCTTAGGCGAACTCCTGGCAAACTGTGAGAAACATCAGGAGACAGACTATGGACATGGGTATTGGTCCGATCATTGGACGTATAGCCAGGATTTGCTTGAGAGTTATTTAGCCCTTTATCCTGAAAGACTCCGTTATATTTTATTTGAGAAAAAAAGTTTCACGTTTTTTGACAATCCTTACATCGTCCTGCCGCGCTGCGATAAATATGTGGTCTGGGAAGGCAATCCCATGCAACTGAATGCGGTAGTCTTAGATAGAGAGAAGGAAGTCCTTATTAAGCAGCGTAGCGGCAGTCCTTATGAAGTGCGGACACAATTTGGGAAAGGCGAGATTTATCGCACCACGTTAGTGAATAAATTACTTTCCCTCGTTACCAATAAATTGGCCTCCCTGGATCCAGAGGGCGTAGGTATTGAAATGGAGTCCGATAAACCAAACTGGTATGATGCCCTCAATGGGTTACCGGGCCTGCTGGGTTCGAGCATTAGCGAAACATTGGAACTTAAGCGTTTGGTCGTATTTCTTCTTCAGTCATTCAAAGATCTGGAGTTAAAAGATGAGGAACATTGGTCCATTAGCAAGGAGATACTGCTATTCATGACCGCTTTGCATAATCTTCTTGAGAGTTATTTTAAGAATAAGAGCCCCGAACGTTTTTTTGAATTCTGGAACCAAGCCACGACCGCCAAAGAGCACTATCGGAAGTCGACGCGCCTGGGCGTGAGCGGAGAAGAAGGAATGGTCAAAGTGGCCGAGTTGAAGAAATTTTTGAATTCGGTCTTAAGAAAATTAGATGAAGGCATTGAGAAGGCGTGGGATAAAAAGAGGCGTATACCATATACCTATTTCATTAATAAAGTGGTAGCTTACAAAGAGATTGTTATGGTGGGAGCTAGCGGAGAGAAAAGAGTAAAATGCAGCGCCAGAGGATTACGCTGTTTCCGTCCTCAGAAATTCCAGCAGATTCCATTGTCTCTCTTT
>Ga0111183_1038_pt1 | contig 13612 bp, 10 predicted proteins | sample DeeMarSWOR324_28_FD_80238 | JGI IMG/M metagenome (GOLD analysis project Ga0111183, IMG submission 80238) | Omnitrophica WOR_2 bacterium SM23_29 | reverse complement strand
CGCTTGAGATGCCCGATGAGGAGAAACAGAAGCGGATGGTGAAGATGCGAGAAGCTGTGCAGATAAATAATATCTATCGGTGGGCAGGAAAGGTTTTGTCCGAACTATTAAAATTTGAATTTAAAGAGTAATGTGAAACATATTTTTGGTATCTGGAATAACGTTAAGTCGAAGATAAGCAAGGCAGAACATATATTGTTGTTATTAGATTACGACGGGACCTTGACGCCTATAGTAAGGCGCCCCGAATTAGCACGGTTGCCGAATCGGACGAGAACGTTATTAAAGCAACTGTTGAGGAGAAAATATGTTACGGTGGGGATAATCAGCGGAAGGTCATTACGGGACGTTAAAGAGCTCGTTGGTTTAAAAGGTACAATCTACGTTGGTAATCACGGTCTTGAACTGGAAGGCCCCAATTTTAAATTTGTAAATCCCGCCGCTAAAAATTCTAAGCCGTTGATTCAGAAGATAGGCAGGAAGTTAAAAGAGAAGTTAAGACAAATCAATGGCGCGTTAGTTGAGCCAAAAGGGCTTACTTTAAGCGTCCATTATAGGCTCGTTAAAGGTTCGGATTTAATTATATTAAAAGGAATTTTTGACAACGTAACCAAGCCATTTCGAATAAGGAAGAAGATCAAGGTCGGTATGGGTAAAAAGGTATTTGAGGTAAGGCCGCCTGTAAAGTGGGACAAAGGTAAGATAGTCAAATGGATTTTGGCGAGGTTATATCCAGGGCACAAGGCCAAGGGCCTCCTTCCGATATATCTCGGCGATGACAGAACAGACGAAGACGCATTTAGGGCGCTTAAGAGGAAGGGGCTGACCATCTTTGTCGGAAAGAAAAAAGCGTTTTCTAAAGCGGACTATTTCGTTACCTCTACCGAAGAAGTAAATAGTTTTCTTGATAGGATATTAAAATTAAAGGATTGAATATAAATGGCAGAGCTACCAAAGGCCACAGAGCCATTTAAATTTTGCACGAGGCTTCACCTTCGAGAACTAACCGGCCTAAGGGCCTCCAATCTAAAGCAGCTTGTAAGTTTAATAAAGACCGTCCCGGGCTCATCCATTTATCACCATACCCACCATTTTTTACAGCAGCATCAATACCTATCTCCTGAACCGCCAAACGATTTTGCATATTGGGTTAGCCAAGTTTTAGGGGAGGAAAGATTAGGAGAACGGTTGGCAGCTATCGATACTATTCAGTACTCTACCATCAGGGCACTTCGCGAAAGGATTGTTGAGACGATTGAAGACTACTTGAATTCTTATTCCACGGCGAATCTTAAGTTTGCGTCCGAGGGCGAAGAATTCCATTTCATAAGGTCGATAAGTTTTGTTTTGCCTACCCCTTACGAAGCCCATGACTTACAGGAACTTGTAGATGCCTTAAGGAAAGTTACGATAGATTCGATATATTTTCATATCTTCGAATCGAGATTGCGACTAGAGAAAGAGACGAACGATATCTCTTATTGGATTGAGGGTTGTCTCGGCGATAAAGAACTCGCTGATGAGATCGCGAACCTCGATCCTTATACATATACGCTGGAGGGGCTCAGGGAGAATATAATAAATTTAATTGAAGAGCGGATGAAAAGCATAACGGATTCAGGTTGATAATATGAGAATAGAGGACTACGAACCAATAGTTGGCAAGCAGATAATCGACGAATTTTGGCTTATCGCCGAAAAGCTGAAGGGCAAGGTAATCCAGAATATAAACTCTACCGCGGTCGGGGGTGGGGTGGCTGAGATTTTAAGCAGGATGGTTCCGCTTCTTCAAAGCTTGGGCGTTGAGACAAAATGGGATTTTATAAAGGGCGGGGAGAAATTTTTCTGGGTGACCAAAAAGTTCCACAATGCCCTGCATGGAAAACCCGAAGAGATTACGCAGGATATGTTCGATACCTTTTTGGATGTAAGTCAGCAAAATATAGATGAGATAAGTATTTATGGAGATATCGTATTCATCCATGACCCACAGCCTGTCGCATTAGTTAAGAGGAGGCAAGCCCTAAAGAATAAGTGGCTGTGGAGATGTCACATAGATGTCTCGAATCCGAATTTAAAGGTCTGGAATTTCTTAAGGGATTTTATCGTCTTATATGATGCCGCGGTATTTTCAGCACCCGCGTTTTCTATGCAATTGCCGATAAGACAATTTTTGATTGCTCCCTCTATCGACCCATTGAGCGAAAAGAATATCGAGCTTTCTCAGGAGACGATAGATTCGGTGTTAAAGAAATACGGAGTGCCCAAAGATAAACCCATAATTACACAAGTTTCGAGGTTCGACTACCTAAAGGATCCTCTTGGGGTAATCGATGCATTTAAAATGGTTAGGCGATATACGAAATGTAGGCTTGTGTTGGCGGGTGGAACGGCAACCGATGACCCGGAATCCGATAAAGTCTTGGCGGAAGTTAGAGAAAAGGCAGGTAAAGACCCGGATATACACATATTGCTTGTGCCGTCCGAAAGCGATTTGGAGATAAATGCGCTTCAGCGCGCCTCGACAATAATAGTTCAAAAATCTTTAAAGGAGGGTTTTGGATTGACCGTATCGGAAGCTTTATGGAAGGCCAAACCGGTCGTTGCATCGGCGGTTGGCGGCATCCCATTGCAGATAACTCATAAATACAGTGGGATGCTCTGCCACTCGATCGACGGCGCTGCGTTTGCGATAAAGCAGCTTTTGCATTCTCCGGCGTATGCGAAAAGATTAGGCGAAAACGGCAGGAATCACGTAAAACAGAATTTCCTTTTAACCCGTCATCTTAAAGATTATATGTTGGTATTCCTTTCTTTCGAATATTCTGACGATATAGTAAATTTATAATTTTTATTATACGATTTAATTATGCGAAGGCTAAATAATAGACAGAAGAAGACGTTCTTGATGAAAAAGAAGGTTTATACCGATAAGCACGCAATGGCCGGCATTGATGCGAAGTTGCCAAAGATAGGATGCTGGCCGAACCAATTTAAGGATTACGAGATAACGATTTCCATACCGGAATACACATCCGTATGTCCGCGTACCGGCCTGCCCGATTTCGGCACGATTGCCATTCGTTATGTGCCGGATAAATTATGCGTTGAATTGAAGTCGCTTAAATATTATATCTTAGGTTACAGGAATTTAGGAATTTTCTACGAGAACGCAGTCAACAGAATTTTAAAAGATATAGTTTCGGCGTGCAAACCGAAGTGGTGCATCGTAACCGGCGAGTTCAATATTCGCGGCGGGATGAAGACAACCATTGATGCGAAATATCGGGTCCCAACCTCTACCCGCACATTTAAGAAATAGCTCCTTAATTTCTTCAACACGTTTTGAAAACTCCTACATAAAAAATTCCATTAAAAAAGCATAAAATTCTACTTGACAAATGGCAGGGGGTATGGCATTATAGAAATAAGCGACTTATTGCCAATACCTTATATACTAGGTTTAAAAAGTCGTTAAATTAAAAAGCAGAATTTCGAAGCGTGATGACTTTTAAATCTGGATAAAAAAACGGAGGATTAAGAAAATGTTTAGGAAAATTGTTGCAATAGCGGCTGTATTGACTCTGTTAGTTTGTTCTTCGGACACAGTTTCTTTAGCGAAAGGTAAACCACAGCCCCCTCAACCGGCCACTCTGGAACAAACTTTAGAGTTAAGACAAATCGATTCAGCAAATGTTCCATTCCAGCACAATCGCCCGTATTCATCATTTGAAAAACAGAACAACCGCACCTATCTGGACTTAGCCGGTACCTGGAAATATCTAAAAATAGTTCAGAGCGACACCGAAATAAATACCACTTTAAGCAGGAGAGACGGTTCGGCTATTTCGCAGCTGGAAAGCTCCGGCTATCACACACTCAATTTCAATGATAATGGATGGGCAAATCAAGACCTGCCGATTTGCGAAAATCAAATCGGAAGTCTCAAGGAAGAAAAGGTCTATTGGTTCAGGCGCCATTTTACCGTACCTATAGCTTTACAAGACAAATATGTTGAACTGAAATTGTTGGGCGCCAATTATGTCACCGATGTGTGGGTAAACGGAAAATATATCCGGTGGCATGAAGGGGGTTACACCTCTTTCGCCTTCGATGTAAGTAAGTGTCTAAATTATGGAGCTGATAACGTAATTGCGGTCAGAGTTCATAATATTCCTTGGGATAACCGCAACACAACCAAAGATATCGTTCCATATAAAACATTAGATTTTAGAAATTATGGCGGAATATTCAGAAATATTTATCTTGAGGCCAAAGAGCCTTTACACCTCGTCCGCACAGATATCAAGCCATCTTTAAAATTCTCTGGCGGACAACCCTTAGAAAACGACGGGCATGTCGATGTTAACGTCGTACTTTATAACGCTGGCGCCACAACTCAAACAGCCGACGTAGATTTATCTGTCTATGGCACAATAGTTGACGAGTCTAATATTTTAGATCCGAAGCCAGAGGCGATACTTAATGTGCTTAATCCTATTACTATAAGCGGCATCTCTTCTAATTCTGTTGATGTAGGAGTAACCGATAGTGTCTATCAGGATTTTGAACCCGACAACGGAACACCTGGGGATTATTTCGAAGATATCTGGCAGTCAAGTCCTGCTTTTGAGACCACTATCGTACATTCCGGCACCACGTCCTTAAAGATTGCTACGGGAGACGGCGGCGGGACAGTTGGAATTTTAGCCGCCAGTCCTTCAGGCTATCTCGACCTTTCCACAGCGACGTCTCTTTCTGTTTGGGTCTATGATACACAGGGCAGTAACACCATTCAATTGCGTTTAAGGGATGCCGACGGCGACGGCGGTAACGGAGAGGATGGAAATTATCTGTGGTCCGATGCCACCTCCGTTCAAAACCAGTGGACTAAGATTACGTTTGATTTAAATCGCTACCCGGATGCAGCGAATTTAGACTTAGACAGGATCTCAAAAATCGAACTTTACGAGTGGTACGAAGGAGTCTACTATTTTGACGATGTAGAATATACAATAAATGAGACAAAAGTTTTAACTTTTTCCTTAGATCTATATGGGATAAGCCTGTGGACTCCGGTAAATCCGGCACTCTTTGTTTTAAAGGCCGACCTTAATTCAGGAGGGGAACTATTCTATACCCAATTTGGCATAAGGCAGGTCGAGGTAGATAATGATAACTGCCGATTTTTGCTTAATAAAGTACCTACCTTCTTGGCTGGTGTTGCCCGCCATGAAAGTATGCCGAACGTCTTTAGGAAATTCACCGAATCCGAAATGGCCGCTTTAAAGACCGACTTTCAAAATGTAAAAGATGCAAATATGAATTTTATAAGGACCGCCCACTATGCAAATCATCCTAATGCTTACATCCTAGCTGATAGGATGGGCATTATGATATGGGAGGAGTTGGTAGCAACCTGGTTTGATGCTGAGGCCTTTGACCTGCAAAGATTAACCAGAGAAGTTGCCAAGCAGATGTGGCTTGAGATGATTTACAGGGATTATAATCGTCCATCTATTATAATTTGGGCTACCAATAATGAAGGGACGGTTGGCGCAGAGACTCAAAAACAGGCATTCAATGAAGACCTGCATAACGTAGCTGACTCGATTGATGGCACACGGCTCGTAGCCCAAGCGATAGTCGGCTCCAACGATACCGACTCCAGTTTAGCATCCGATGATATATTGGGCATAAATGAATACTGGGGAGTATTTTATGGAACCGCAGGCGACTACTACGGCCAAACCAAGGCCTCTATAAAGCGCACCAACAACGCTTACCAGAACAAGCCCATATTAGTTTCAGAGATGGGCACCTGGTCAAATGAAGATTTAAGCAGGATGGCTGAGCAGGTTAATTGTTGGAACGATACCTACCAGGCCTTTGATGAGAAGCCTTATATCGCGGGCGTTACATGGTGGTGCATAAATGACTGGTGGCAGGCGCCCGGCACGGCTCAGACGATGGGAGCAATTACTTGGGATAGAGCTACGAAGAAAGATGTCTATTATTCTATCCAGGCCGATTATGCCAACACATGGACACAACCTGTGGTTAAACTACTCTCTATCTCTGACGATGCCACACTTTCAGGTGACGTAACCATTACGGCTTATGCCGAAGATTTTAGAGGCACAAGCGTTGGTATAGATACCGTGCAATATAAGATCGATTCCGACGAATATAACAACATGACAAGCCAAGGAGATAATCAATATTCGGCTATCTGGGATTCGACTACGGCCTCAAACGGAGCTCATACGCTCACGGTTAAATCTACAGATTACGACAGCCACGAAAGAATTCACTTGGTAGATGTAATGGTAAACAATGGCAGTGGCGGCGGCGTAATGCATATTCAGTCCATAGATATGTCTATAGTGGTAAGAGGGCCAAATGTCAATGCTAAGGCGGATGTTTTAGTGGTAGATTCAAATAACCAAGCAGTTGAGGGCGCTTTGGTTTATGGTCAATGGAGCGGGCTTACTTCAGATAGCGACCAGGTACTGACGGACCTAACCGGTCACGCCATAGCGAACAGTGATAAATTAAGAAATCCTGTTGGAACATTTACCTTTACCGTAACTGATATAACAAAGGACGGCTGGACATACGATCCTGAATCGAACGTGGAGACTTCGGATAGCATTAGCTATCCCTAATAAATGGGGTGGGAGAACCTTCTTTTTTTTAATAGGAGTCGAGGAGATATAACACAAAGATGAGCTTACGGATTAGGATTATAAAGACACTTTGGTTGTCGCTATTTATTTTAGTCGGGGTGTCTCTTTTCCAGGTTGCTTTTGCGGCTGATTATGAGATTACAGACCTTGGTATGCTTGATGGTCATGCGCAAAGTGAAGCATATGGAATAAATGAAAATGGGCAAGTTGTCGGCATTTCGTATGAAAGAGTAGGTTATCTCAATCCGGTTTACAAAGGACATGCATTCTTATGGGATAGCGGCAATATGAGAGACCTTGGGACTCTCGGTGGCGACGAAAGCTTTGCCTACGGAGTAAATAATTCTGGTCGGGTAGTAGGCGGGTCTGTAATTACAGGGAGCAGCGACCAGCATGCATTTCTGTGGCAGAATGGAACGATGACAGATCTGGGCACTCTTGGCGGTCCTGAGAGCTATGCGGTGGCAATAAATAATATCGGCCAAATCGTTGGAACATCCAACATCGATCCCGGACATTACGGACATATACATCCATTCTTATGGCAGAACGGCACCATGACAGACTTAGGCGACCTTGATGGCGTGACTCATGGGTCGGGGGCTGAAGACATAAATGATTCTACTCAGGTTGTCGGCGTAGGTAGAATAGAAAACAGAAAGCACGGATTTTTATGGGAAGACGCAACTATGACGAACATCAGCTCGATTAATAATAGTATTTCCAGCGGTGCATATGGAATAAATAATTCCGGACAGGCGGTTGGCTATGTTTATGACAACATAGATGGAGAAGTAGTCCAGCGTGTATTTTTGCTGGAAGATGGAACTATGACATATCTTAACGTCCCTGGGGGTAGAGGCGGATTTCGTGCTTATGCGATAAATGATTCCGGCGAGGTGGTTGGAACATTTGTGATGTTTGTTGGCGAAGACTGGGAGGACCGCGCCTTTATATGGAAAGATGGATCTATGGTAGACCTTACGGAGTTATTAGCCCTTGAATCAGAATGGGCATCCTTTTATCCGAAAGCAATTAATAATGCCGGTCAGATTGTCGGATATGCGAACATAGTTGGCGGCAGCGGAAGGCATGCTATCTTGTTGACCCCCACCAATGTTGTTCCCGAACCCTCAAGTATTTTTCTCTTCTTAAGTGGTCTCTTCGGATTTTTTGGTATCGGCAGACTTAAAAAGAATTAAATTTAACGCGTCCGAAACAAATCAGTTGTAGACATTGCAATGCAGTTTTTCTTTACGTACTTCCTCGTATAGACCCTCAATTTTTTCCATCGTATTTTCAACAGAATAATTTTTTTTCACCGATTAAAATCCGGCCTCGCCTAATCTTTTGGACAATTGTTTATCCCGAATAAGTCGGATTATAGCGTCTGCTATCGCGCGGGGATTTTTGGGAGGTACGAGTAAGCCGGTTTGGCCGTTTTTGATGACTTCCCGGATACTGCCGACATCACTGACCACAACGGGCTTTTTGCACGCCTGCGCCTCTATCAATACGATGCCGAAACTCTCATAAAGGGTCGGAAGGACGAATATGTCTATGCCGCTTAAAAATTCTGCGATATTATCTACGACCCCTAAGAACTGTATATTATCGGCCAGGCCTAATTTTTTGACCATACTATCCAATTTTTTTCTTAAGAAACCGTCACCTACAACAAATAATTTTATATCAGGAACTGATTTTTTGACCAATTCCATTGCCTCAATCAAGTATCGGTGGCCCTTCGACGTAACCAATCTGCCTACCGTCCCGATTATCGGAGGACGGTTTTCTAAAGTGCCTCTCGCTACGTAAGTTACCTTGTCAGCAAACTTTTCCACATCAAGGCCATAAGGTATAACAACGAATTGTTCCCTTTTTCCGATCCTGTAATATAGATGTTCGTCGGTTTCTACTTGCGTATAAGTGATGAATTTATCGGTAAATTTGGCGAGGACTTTTTCTAAGGTGGTTAACAGCCTGCGTATTAAGGGAATTTGAGGAGTGTCTAAGACTTGCCACGCTTCCCCCAACGCCAGGCCATGCGGTTGGTGGATTGTTACCGGTACCTTTAAAATTTTAGCCGCGATTCTACCTAAAACGCCCGCTTTTGAGGTGTGAGTATGGACTATAGTGGGTTTTATCTCCCGCATTAGTGCCAATATTTCAAAAAAGGCCTTCAGGTCCTTGATGGGATGTATGTCTCTTGTTAGAGAGGGGATAATTTTATAGTTTAGTCCGTGGGCGTTGAGTTCGGAAAGGTAATCTCCTTCCGGTCCGGTTGAAGGGCCACTTGCGAATGTAATCTCATATTTTTCTCGGTTTAAGGACCTGTAGATTAATAGTGCGAAGTTCTGTGCTCCGCCCTTTATCATCCTAGTAATTATGAAGATTACCTTGATTTTTTCCATGGCAATTAGATGGTATCATCACAATCGGATATCTGTCAACAAATGCCTTATAATTTTTAAGGCAGTTATATTTTATTTGACTTAACGCTTTTTCTATGATATATAAAATAATTACACGATGAAGAATGAATTGATTAAGCTATTGAACGAAGCCTTATCGCTGGAATATTCGGCCGTATTTCTGTATCCACGAGAGGCAAAGACCATAGAGGATAAAAGGATCTCCGGGATGTTCGAGGAGTTTGGGAAAGCGGAGGTCAGGCACGCAGATATAATCTCGATGAAACTGCTGGAATTAGGAGATAAACCTGCGTGGAATTTTACGCTCTTAAAGGGTGGAGCGTCCATTAAAGAGATATTGGAGCATCACCTCGGTCAAGAGAAGAGAGTTATTTTATTATACAATAGATGCATAGAAGCAACCGACGACGATAATTTTAAGATAGTGCTGACGGGCATAAGAGCCGACGAGGAGGCCCATTTAAAGTTTGTAGAGGATACCCTGAGAAACTTTAGCTAACAAAAGGGGCTTAGCGATATTTATGGCGGATAAGAGAATAAAAGGTGAGTTAGTAGCCGACGTATGTCGGCTATTTTGCTTATAAGGAGATAAGAATTGCCTACCACGGGATTGAGTTTAAGCGATTATTGGCTGGTTATTAGAAAAAGGGGATGGGTAGTTATAATTACGTTTGTGACGATTTTGGTATCGACGATTATACATACCAATACCATACAGCCCATATATTCCGCGTCCTCTTCTGTAAGGATAATAGAGCGTAGGAGTGTCAGCAGTTTATTGGTGGAAATGATTATATCACCAGGCGCGGATTTGATGACCTCTCAAGCTAAAGTCATAACAAGCCAGCCTGTTTTAGAAAGAGTTGTTCTCGAGTTAGGTTTTGTACCTGAAGATGCCCCAAGTGAAGAAGTTGCAAATGCTATTGGTGAGATACAGGGTTTAATTACCACCAGCCAAGTTGAAACTACCAACATCATAAGGATTTCTGTGGTTAACAACGACCCTAAAATGGCAGCGCTTATAGCCAATAAAGTCGCAGAGGCCTATATCGACTATGATGCAAAGGAAAAGAGCGAGCAGGCGAGAAGAGTGCGTGTATTTATTGAAGGTCAACTTGCCGAGATTACCAAAAGATTGAATGTAGCAGAGGAAAAATTAGCAAATTTTAAAAAGAGCGCAGCGGTGACAGGTATAGCCGTTAATATCCAGAATAACCTTGCTAACCTTCAACAGCAGAGGGCAAATCTTATTAAAACATTTACCGAAGAGTATCCGGATGTCGTCAGAATAGACGAACAAATTAGCAATTTAAAGGAACAGCTAAAGGCTTTGCCTGAAGAGGAACTTGAGTTTGCTCGTTTAACGCGCGAAGTAGAAGTTAATGAAAAATCCTATCGGACGTTAAAGGAAAAACTTGAGGAAGCCCGCATTGCAGAGGCAGAAAAGGTAGAGGATGTTAAAATGGTCAACGTTGCTACTCCTTCTGCGCAGCCGCTCAAACCGAACAGAAGACTCAACATAACCATAGGTAGTTTAGTTGGGCTTGTAATGGGATTTTTCCTTTCCTTCGTCGTGGAAAGCTTGGATACCTCTTTAGGCACTATAGAGGACGTCGAGTCGCTTATTAAGCTTCCTGTTTTAGCGGTTATTCCTTATCTTAAAAGCCACGAGGACAAAGAGGAGAAACGGCGTTTTTGGGGCAAGAAAGAGCCGGATCGCACTAAACTGTTAAGGTCACAACTGCTTATTAAGTTTGATACAAGGTCTCCAAGTACCGAGGCCTATCGTATCTTAAGGACGAACTTGAGGGTAGATGAACTACTTAAAAATAACGAGAAGATCATCGTTATTACCAGTACAGGACCCGATGAAGGCAAGACTCTGACAGCGATAAATTTAGCCATCGTCTTGGCACAAAATGGGAATAAGACCCTTCTAATCGATGGAGACTTAAGAAAATCTTTATTACATAAGGTCTTCGGCCTTAAGAGAGAACCCGGTTTAAGCGATATATTGATAGGATCAACAAACATACAAAATTCAGTAAAGACAGTAGTCGATATAATGATGGGCGAGCTTGATGCTGATGAAGTTTCGAAATCACCCGGTTTCGACAATCTTAATGTGCTTACAAGCGGGACATTTGTTCCAAACCCTGCCGAAGTATTAAGTTCTCCAAAATTGAACGAGACATTGAAATCCTTGAAAAATATCTATGATTTTATCATCGTTGATGTTCCGCCGATTTTACCTGTCCCGGACGGTATGATAATTGGCTCAGAAGCAGATAGGATTTATCTTGTCTATCGGTCTGGAAAGACCTCGAGGATGGCTCTTATGCGAGCGAAAAATCAAATGGACTTAATGAGACGTAGCCCGAAAGGCATCATTTTGAATTGTATGACGCCACAGGCAGAGTTGATGCCTAACTATTACTATTATTATCACTACAAATATTATTCAGAAGAAAAAAAGGGTAAAGATAAAAAGACTGAAAAGTCAAAGTAGAAATATTTTTTTAAACCCACTTCTGTCAGCCTAGAGGGAATTTTAGTCTTGAGAGAAAGTGGGTTTTTCTTTAGGATTAAATTATGAGAATAGCGTTTCTATTTTTAATTATGATTATATTTATGGTCTACATCGGTCAGATGGTTGCCACGGCATCGCCAAAACTCGTTCTTGTCCTTATCGGCGGTTTAGTGCTTTCGATGTTAACGATAATGAATTTAGAATGGGGGTTATATATTTTAATCTTCGTCATCCCGTTTACGATGCAGGTTCATTTAGGCAAAACTATCGAGGCAGGAACGGATGACTTACTCTTGCTTTTCCTGATATTTAGCTGGCTTGCCAACAGAGCTCGCGCTAAAGAAGATATTTTTGTTTCTACCCCGCTTAATTGGCCGTTTTTTTTATTTTTTGTCTCAGGAATAGTTTCACTTATACCGCTCAGTTTAAAATTTTCACAAATAGGTTTTTTGGTAGGATCTCTGCATCTTTTAAAATTTTTCGAATACGTATTTATCTATTTTATTGTGGTCAGTTGCGTAAAGGAATTCAGCCAGGTAAAAAAGTTTACCGTGGCCTTTTTTATTAACGTGGGTATAGTTACATCAGTTCAAATCATACAAAATTTGATAGGAGGCCCGTTGCAGCTCGGCATAACTTACCTGAAACATAATATAGTCCGTTATGCGGTGGGAACGTTTGAGAGCAATGCTATTTTGGGAGCATTTCATTGCTTTGCTCTTTCTATCCTTGCCGGGTTCATCTTGACGATTCGGTCGCCTAAAATAAAGGTAATTCTTACGATATGTAGTATCGTCATATCTTTTACGTTGTTTAATACGTTCTCGCGTTCCGCTTATGTGGGCATCGTCGGAGGTCTCTTTATATTGGCCGCGTTAAAGGAAAAAAGACTTTTTCTTCTTTTGCTGGCATTACTGATAATGAGTCCAATGTTTATGCAAGCGCCCGTATTAGAGAGAGTTACCTTAACCGTTCAGAGATTAAAGCCGACGGTTGAACTCGATCCCTCCGCTGAGATAAGGATACATCTTTGGAGAAAGACATTCGAAATATTCATGAGAAATCCTATTTTTGGGGTAGGTTATTGGGGGGTTAGGTATATTTTAGGAACCGAAGCACATAGCCAGTATTGGGCCTACCTCACTGAGATGGGCATCGTTGGCTTCAGCATATTCTTATGGTTAATGGCGAGGATATTTAAGATTGCATTATGGGTAAAGAAAAATACACACGACAACTTTATGGAAGGCTTAAGCGTGGGATATATAGCCGGGCTTTTCGCCGTGCTGATGACTTGCTTCTTTAGCGAGAGCTTAGAGGCCTTTAGGATATTAGGACCCTTGTGGTTTATGACGGGACTCGTTGTTTCCGTGCGTAATATAACATTAAATCAAGCAACTCAAGCGCAGACTCCTAAGAGCTGAGGATGAGAGCGTCTGTTGTGATTTGCACATATGGAAGGCCAGAGGAAGCAAAAAGGCTATTAGGGGAGCTAGATAAACAGGGATATAGGGATTTTGAAGCGATCGTTATTTTTCAAGGCGATAAAGAAGATTTGGAAAAGACAAAAGAGTCAGTCAAGACTGATTATCCGATCATATTCCATTATGAATCTAGCCCAAATCTCCCGCGCGCCCGGAATATTGGAATAAAGTTCGCTTCCGGGGATATTATTATTTTTTTAGACGATGATGTGAAACCCCAAGATACATTAATAGGAGCGCATGTTGCAAATTATGCGGATTCAACCGTAGGAATAGTGGGCGGCAGAATTTTGGGAGAGAAATATGAAGAGGATGTGCCGGACTCTAAGATTGGTATGGTCAGAAGGTTTGACGGCTTCGCCCATTTAGGTTTTCATAAGGATGTCAAGCGCGAAGTTATGCACGTTAAAGGCGGGAATATGTCCGTGAAGAAGAGTTTAGCGGTAGATATAGGAGGGTTTGACGAGAGGTTTG
>Ga0111183_1037_pt1 | contig 13702 bp, 14 predicted proteins | sample DeeMarSWOR324_28_FD_80238 | JGI IMG/M metagenome (GOLD analysis project Ga0111183, IMG submission 80238) | Omnitrophica WOR_2 bacterium SM23_29 | reverse complement strand
TGAAGGGATGATCACTGAGATCGGTATAATCGCAGGTGAGATTTGGCACTATTTAGACGAACATAAACAAGTGACCCTTTCGCAATTGACCACAGGTATTGATAAACCACGAGATTTAATACTTATGAGTCTGGGTTGGTTGGCGAGGGAAGGGCATGTTATCCTGGAAGGCGAGAAAGATTATAAAATATATTTGCGAAGATAGAATTGGAAGGTGGCCTGAATATCAGACGGATTGTCCATTCCAAAAAATATCAATTGGATATAGGTTTACACGTATTCCCTACCGAAAAATACCGCTTAATATATGAGAAGTTATTAAAAGAGGGTTACTCGCCACAGGATTTTGTCTCTCCAAATGTTGCCTCGGATGAGGATATACTTTTAGTTCACACGAAGGAATATGTAAATAAACTGAAGACCGGCACGCTATCGCCTCTTGAGATACTTACGATGGAGGTGCCTTATTCAAAGGCGCTCGTTGAGGCATCGTGGATATGCGTGGGAGGGACGATTTTATCATCTCAGTTTGCGCTCGAGGATGGGGTTGGGCTTCATATAGGCGGCGGATTTCATCACGCATTTCCCGACCACGGAGAGGGATTTTGCGTTTTAAACGATATAGCGGTCGCAATCAGGCGGCTTAAAAAAGATGCTGCAATAACCAAAGCGTTAGTCATAGATTGCGATTTACATCACGGAAACGGCACGGCATCAATCTTTGCAAGGGATAAAGACGTTTTTACATTCTCGATTCATCAGGAGTATAATTATCCTGCCATTAAGCCCTCCAGTAACCTGGATATCGGTTTGGAAGATGGAACAGGTGACGACGAATATTTAGGGCACCTTAAAAGAAACATCCCGAAAATCATCGATGAATTTAGGCCGGAGTTTATAGTTTATGTAGCGGGTGCCGATCCTTACGAACATGACCAATTGGGCGGGCTGGCTCTGACAATAAATGGGCTAAAAGAACGCGATAGATTGGTCTTTGGCTTAGCGCGCGAGAATAAGATTCCGATAGCGTGTGTTTTAGCAGGCGGATATGCAGTCGATGTTAAAGATACGGTGGAGATTCATGCGAATACGATAAAAATTGGCTCGGGCATAATTTAATAGTCGGAGGATTAAGATGGATAACCTTATAATTTTTATTACCGCAAGCTCAAAGAGGGAGGCGAAGAAAATCGCAACAAATTTAGTTGGCAAAAGATTGGTTGCGTGCGTGAATATAGTCCCCGGCGTCGAGTCGATTTTTACCTGGAAAGGAAAATTTGAAGTTGCAAAAGAGACCCTGTTGATTGCGAAGACAAAAGCAGCGCTTTTCACGAAAGTTGAGAAGGCGGTAAAAAAGATGCATTCCTACGAATGTCCCGAGATTATAGCGTTTCCGATAACGAAGGGGAATAGGGATTATCTAAAGTGGATCAGAGGTGCTGCGTTGTGAGCAATGGCGATACGAGGGTAGAACCGGCCTATAGATTGCTTGAGAGTTGCAGAGTTTGTCCGCGCAGGTGCGGCGTCAATCGGCTTAACGATGAACGTGGTTTCTGCGAAATGGGAAAAGATTTTATGATTTCCAGTTACGGGCCGCATTTTGGTGAGGAGCCGGAGTTGGTCGGAAAAGGAGGTTCAGGAACTATATTTTTAACCAGTTGCAATTTAGGGTGTATGTTCTGTCAGAATTACACCATTAGCCATCTAAAAGACGGCGAAGCAGTGGCGAAGGGAAAATTCGTCGATATAATGTTCGCCTTGGAGGCTACGGGCTGTCATAATATAAATTTTGTTACGCCGACCCATTTCGGTCCGCAGATTTTAGAAGCGATTATCACTGCAAGGAAAAGAGGACTTAGGGTGCCTTTTGTATATAACTGCGGCGGGTATGAATCGCTTGAGATGTTGAAATTATTTGATGGCTTAATTGAAATTTATATGCCGGACTTTAAATATTCTGATTCTAAGGTTGCTAAAGAGCTTGCTAATGCCCCTGACTATTTTGAAATTTGTAAGGCCGCTATAAAGGAGATGCACAGGCAGGTAGGAGATTTAACGGTGGAATCCGGGATTGCAGTGAAGGGGCTTTTAGTCAGGCACTTGGTTATGCCGTATGATTTGGCAGGCACGGAGGAGATTATGCGTTTTTTGGCCGAGGAGATATCAAAGGATACTTACGTAAATATTATGGACCAATATTATCCGGCGTATCAGGCAAAAACGCATCCGAAATTGAATCGCAGGATTACTGCCACCGAATATGACAAGGCGGTAACCATTGCTCGTTCTCATGGTTTGCATAGAGGATTTTAATTATATATATTTTGAAATTTAAGTCCCGCTTGGCCTATTTTATTACTCGCTTAAGATTAAGATGTGGCTGCGTCATAAACCGGCTATTGCCACGGGACGTTAAATTTCAGAGTAGTATCTTCAATGTATAACCTGAAGTTTTTGCTGCGGTTACAAATAAAATATTTTGTGGTATAATAATTGTTTAAGATTTAGGGGGCTGTAGCTCAGTTGGGAGAGCGCTTGAATCGCACTCAAGAGGCCGGGGGTTCGACTCCCCCCAGCTCCACCAATCGGAGTCGAAGGGAGCGAGCGCCGACTTTAGGATGTATAAGACGATATTATTTACCTTAATTCTATTTTTACTTACAGCGCCTGCTTTTTCTGAAGAGATAAAAAAGCCCGTCGTTGCCGGAGCATTTTACCCTGCCTCATCGGTCGTCCTTGCCGGTCAAGTCGATAAATACTTAAGGGAAGCAAAACCCCAACAGATAGGCGGCCAGATAATCGCATTGATTTCGCCGCATGCGGGCTATATCTATTCAGGTCCTGTCGCTGCCTACGGATATAAAACAATCTCCAGCAGAAAATACGATACGATAATAATAATAGGACCCAGCCACCATATCTCGTTTGATGGCGTCTCGGTTTTAGAGAAAGGGTTTTATCAAACACCACTTGGCAGAGTTGAAATAGATTCAGAATTTGTCACGGATTTAAAAAAGTTTAAAAAAGGATTAATATATTTTCAGCCACAGGCATATGAGGCAGAACATTCGGTTGAAGTTCAGATTCCTTTTTTGCAAAGAACTTTAAAAGATTTTAAGATAGTTACTTTGATTTTGGGAAGTCATAACTACAAAACCTGCAAGGACCTATCAGCGGCTTTGGTTTCTGCGATAAGGAAGAGCGGTAAAAAGGTCTTAATAATTGCCAGCACAGATTTGTCCCACTATTATTCTTACGATGACGCCGTTTTGAAGGACCAAGTTACGCTGTCCGAACTTCTGAATTTCGATGCCGAGAGGTTCACTGAGAAAGTTTCAAAAGGAGAATGTGAACTTTGCGGTGCAGCGCCAGTACTTGCAACATTATTTGCCAGTAAAGAATTGGGCGCAAACAAGATAGCGGTTTTAAAATATGCCAATTCCGGAGATACAGCAGGCGATAAAAGCCGGGTAGTAGGCTACGGCAGCCTTGCTATATATAGGGAGGAAGGGAATATGTTGAATGCCGAACAGCAGAGGAAATTATTAAGCATCGCACGCAAGACGATAGAGGATTACGTTAAAGAGAGAAAAAGGGCTGAATTTACGGAGGCCGACCCCGAACTTTTGAAGGAAAAAGGGGCTTTTGTGACTTTACGCAAGGGCGAAAATCTTCGCGGTTGCATCGGTAACATAATCGGACACGGGCCTCTTTATCTGACTGTCCGAGATATGGCCATCGCCTCCTCGACGGAGGATCCTAGATTCCCACCCGTTACTCCTAATGAATTAAAGGATATAAAAATCGAAATATCCGTTCTGTCAGAGCCCAAAAGGATTACCAATCCGGATGAAATAGAGTTAGGCGTACACGGCGTAATAATCAAACGAGGATTTAGAAGCGGCGTTTTTCTCCCGCAGGTGGCTACGGAGACCGGTTGGACTAAAGAGGAATTTCTGTCTAATCTTTGCGCGCATAAAGCGGGCTTATCCCCCGATGCATGGAAGGATAAAAAAACGGAGATTTATATATTTACTGCACAGGTCTTTGAGGAAGGGGCGCGATGAGGAGGTTCTATGTTCCCCGCGATTGCGTACTTAAAGATATGATTCACATACGGGGCGACGAAGCTCACCATGCACGGGATGTTATGCGGCTTGAGGCAGGCGATGAAATTACAGTCTTTGACGGGACGGGTTATGAATACGTCGGCGTAATCAAAAAGATGGACAAAAAGGATATAATTGCGAAGATAAACAAGGTTATTAAAAAAGAGGCCGATATTTTTAAATTGGCTCTGGCACAAGCGATTCCTAAATCGAACAAGATGGATCTCATTGTTGAAAAAGCGACCGAATTAGGCGTAGGACGGATCATCCCCATAGTTACGAGTCGAACGGTAGTCCAAATGGATTCGACTAAAACGGGATCAAAGATCGATCGCTGGAAGAGGTTAACGATCGAAGCATCAAAACAGTGCGGCAGGCTTACCGTCCCTGAGATTAATGCGGTCGAAAGCTTCCAAGATTCGCTATCGCATATAAAAGATTATGCGTTCGCGATAATTCCCTGCTTGCACGAAGGCATAGAAAAGTTAAAGGATGTCTTAAGGAATAATATCGTCAAATCGGCGATTATTTATATTGGGCCCGAAGGAGATTTTACCGAAGACGAGATAAAGATTGCGAGGTCGAAGGGCGCAAAACCGGTTTTGTTAAGCGAAGAGGTCCTTCGTTCAGAGACCGCAGCTATCTCGGTCCTCTCAATTATAAACTATGAACTTAGGTGGTAGAATGCAGACCGTTTGCTTTAAAACGCTCGGTTGCAAAGTAAATCAGTACGAGACGCAGGCGATTCGTGAGCAGCTAAACAATTTAGGTCTTACCGAGACGACTGACGCTGCCGATGTTTATATAATCAATACCTGTACGGTTACCAAGAAGAGCGACGATGAATCTAAGAGGACAATCCGTAGGGCACTGAAAAGCAATCCAAATGCTTTTGTTCTGGTAACCGGTTGTTACGCTGAAAAGGATAGAGGTGAACTTTCGAATATGAATGGCATCGGCGCTATAGTCTCGAATGTCAAAAAGCCGAGTATCCCTTCTATCTTATTAGGGCGAGATATTACAGAAGAAGATATATTTACGTTTTCGATCTCAGATTTTTCGGGCCATACCAAGGCCTTCGTTAAGATTCAAGATGGTTGCGATAGGTTCTGTTCTTTTTGTAAAATTCCGTTTGTGCGCGGCAGATCGAGGAGCCGACAGCTAAAGGATGTCGTCGAAGAGGTCAAGCGCCTGGTTAAGAGGGGGTTTAAGGAAGTAGTCTTAACGGGCATTTGCTTGGGAAGTTATGGGCGGGATTTTAAAGATGGTACCGATTTGGTCAAGCTTATCGACGAACTGGAAAAGATAGATTTTAATTTTAGGGTGCGCTTGAGTTCCGTTGACCCGGAGGATGTAAGCGGCGAGTTGATAAAAAAATTTGTGACATCGAAAAAAATGTGCAGACATCTTCATATTCCGTTGCAAAGCGGAGATGATAACATATTAAAGGTTATGAATAGACGATATACAGCGTCTAAATTTATAGATCTAGTCACTAAACTAAAATATTCCATCAAGGATGTTGCAATTACTTTGGATGTAATGGTTGGCTTTCCGGGCGAAGCCGAAATAAATTTTAAAAACACGTTAGAAACAGTTAAGGAAATTTCTCCCTTGCGAATTCATATTTTCCCGTATAGCAAGCGCGAAGGAACTAAAGCGGCAAAATTCGATGACGTAGTAGCTTCTGATATCGTAAAGGAGAGGATAAAACGACTGAAGGGGTTTCAGCAAGAGAATAGCTACAATTTTAGAAAGCATTTTATAGGTAAAGAGTTGGAGGTTTTAGTCGAAACCAAACGCGACAAATCCACCGGCCTCTTAACAGGTTATTCGGATAATTATATTAAAGTATTATTTTACGGTCCCGATGAATTGATGCGCGATTTAATTCGTGTAAAAATTTTAGATGTGACATATAATTTTACGTTAGGGAGGCAAAATGGCGATTAGGGGCAACGTGCCTATAGGCGAAGTGCTGGTAAGCGAGAAGATAATAACCTCCGAACAACTGGACAAAGCGATTAAAGAACAGAGGAAGACGGACAAGTCTATCCTCCAGACCATAATTGACTTAGGCCTTGCGACAGAGGAAAAAGTTTTTACAGCTGCTTCCAAGCATCTGGATGTCCCATACGTAAGGATTAAAGATACGAAAATCGACAGGTCTATTATAGGGAAGGTACCCGCCAAGATCGCAAGCCATTACAAATTGATGCCGATAGAGTTAAAGGAAAAGACTTTGACCGTCGCTGTCATAGACCCCCTGGATGTCCACATGCTCGATGACGTGAAGTTATTGTTGGGCTTTGAGATAAGACCGGTTTTGGGCGGCGAGAAGGATATTTTAGATGCAATAAAAAAATATTATGGAATAGGAGCGGAGACGATCGAGCGAATAATAGCCGAATCTCCTCATCCTGAAGAATTGAAGTTGCCTGAGGTTCCCGTACAAGAAGCGGAAGAGCTCGTCGAAGATGCCTCAATAATAAAATTTGTAAACCAGATTATTCAGCAAGCATATTACGATAGGGCAACGGATATACACATTGAGCCATACGAAGATGAGATGAAAGTTCGATACAGGATAGACGGAATTTTGTACGATGCTACGATTCCGCCGACAATAAAATACTTTCAATCCGCCATCGTATCCAGGATAAAGATAATGGCAAATCTGAACATCGCAGAACGTAGGTTACCGCAGGATGGGAGGATAAAGATCAGGGTTGGGGATGACGATTTGGACCTAAGGGTTTCAATCCTACCGACCCCTTACGGCGAAAGCGTAGGCATAAGGTTGCTTACAACTAAGATGTTATACAGCCTCGAAGATTTGGGCCTGTCCCAGTATGACCTAAAGATTTTGGAGGAGATTATAAAGAAGCCTCATGGGATAATTTTCGTTACGGGGCCTACGGGTTCGGGCAAGACCACAACGCTCTACGCATGCCTATCAAAAATCAATAGTAAGGAGCTGAAGATACTCACAATAGAAGATCCGATAGAATATCATTTAAAAGGAATTACGCAAATGCAGGTTCATCCTAAAATTGGTTTGTCTTTTGCGACCGGATTGCGTTCGATGTTAAGACACGATCCCGATGTCATGATGGTTGGCGAGGTCAGGGATTTAGAGACAGCCGAGATTACGATAAGAGTTGCCTTAACCGGCCACCTTGTCTTTTCTACGCTTCATACAAATGATGCTGCCGGGGCGATTGCGCGTTTATTGGATATGGGGATCGAACCATATTTAGTTTCTTCATCCGTTGAATGCATAATTGCGCAAAGGCTTGTTCGGTTGATATGTCCCGAATGTAAATATCCCGTCAAAGAGAAGAAGGAACCCCTTTTGGAATTGGGCGTTAATAATGTTCCCGAGGACGTGGTGATTTATGAAGGTAAAGGATGCGAGGCTTGTAAGTTTACCGGCTATCGCGGGAGAACCGGCATTTACGAATTTCTTGTTTTGAACGATGAGATTAAAGAATTAATTTTAACTCGTACCTCGTCCGATCACATAAAGAAGAGGGCCGTTAAATCAGGTATGAGGATATTGCGACAGGACGGGGTGGATAAGGTTTTGAGGGGGTTGACCACCGTTAGCGAAGTCATGCGTGTCACCCCACAGGAGGAATTGCCTTCAACTGAGCAATGATTAGGTAGAGATGCCGAGATTTTTTTATAAAGCAAAGAAAGGTCCAGCAGAAATAGTCGAAGGCCACATAGAGGCGGAGACGGAATATACCGCTATCTCAAAGCTTTCGCAATTGGGTTACTATCCCATTAAAGTCGAAAAGGAAGATTTGCAACTCCAGGATAAGGGATTTCGTCCGTCCTTCTTTATTGGCCGAGTCCGCGTAAGGGACATGGCAATCTTTACGCATCAGCTTTCCGACCTTTTGGGCTCAGGGTTAACTTTATTAAATGCATTGGGGGTATTATACGAACAGACGGAAAATAGATATTTAAAATCGGTAATACAAAATGTGATGTCAGAAGTAAGGGATGGCGCCCCGTTGTCAATTGCGCTCTCAAGATACCCTAATGTCTTCTCGCGACTTTTTACAAGCATGGTCCATTCCGGTGAAGTAGGCGGAGTTTTAGAGGAGGTATTAAGGCGCTTGTCCAGTTTTTACGAAAAAGAGGAAGAGGTTAAAGCGAAAATTCAAACTGCGATGGCATATCCTATTTTGGTATCAATCGTCGGCATGTTGACGATCTTCGTGCTTTTGTCTTTTGTCGTGCCCAAGCTTACGACTATATTCGTGGAATTCGGTCAGATATTACCGCTTCCGACGAGGATTTTGATAAAGATAAGCGATTTTTTTGCGGAGTTCTGGTGGCTTGTACTATCCTTTGTCGTTCTGTTCCTATTTTTATTGACGAGAATTAATAAGACGAAAGAAGGCAAATTGAGATTCGACAGGTTTATTTTAAGTATTCCAGCGCTCGGAGAATTTATAAAGAAAGTAGAAATTGGCAGGCTTACCAAATCGCTCTCGACGCTTTTAGGGAATGGGGTGCCGATATTGCAGTCTATAGAAGTTGTTGCCGATACGGTTACTAACGAGGTATTAAAGCGCGAGTTGGAAAGAATCGGCAGAGAGGTACGCGATGGCTCGTCCTTTTCAAAGGCGATTAAAACGAGCCAACATTTTCCAATTTTTGTGATGAATATGATAGCCGTTGGCGAGGAAGGGGGTAGTTTGGAAGATGCCTTGCGTAAAGTCGGCGACTCATATGAACACGATGCCGATAGGTTGGTTAAGATTATGACTTCTATCATTGAGCCGCTGATGATATTGAGCATGGGCGCCATAGTTGCATTTATAGTTATTGCGATGTTGCTTCCGATATTCCAAATCAATTTAATGGTAGGATAAATTTTTGAAAGGAGGTATATATGCACATTAATACTAAAAAATCCGGTTTTACCCTCGTGGAGATTCTACTTGTCGTTGTAATTATTGGGATATTGGCTTCCATGGTTCTGCCAAGGCTTGCGGGCAGGTCTGAACAAGCCAGACAAGCGGCAGCGAGCGCAGATATAAATTCCAGCATCGCAACAGCATTGGACATGTTCGAATTGGATAACGGCCAGTATCCGGACAAGTTAGACGACTTGATTACAAAACCCAGTTACGCGATTAATTGGAACGGGCCCTATTTGAAGAGGAAACCCAAGGATCCTTGGGGGCGTGATTATATCTATAAACCTACAACCGATAAAACTGATTACGAGTTGATGTCGTATGGAAAAGACGGTGTCGCCGGCGGAGGGGACGATATATCCAATAAGGAAACGACTTCTGCAACGGAATAGGAATTTTGGATTCACGCTTTTAGAGTTAATATTCGTTGCAGTAATCCTTGCTTTTATCGCGATTTTAGCTTTGCCGCAATTTAGAAAGACCTTTAATTCTTTAAAACTGCAGAGCTTCGTTTCTGATGTAGTTTCGTTTGCCCGATATGCTCAGGTAAAAGCGATAACGGATGGAAATTCGAGTAAATTGGTATTAGATATCGAACAGAAATTACTGAAAGTTGAAATTGAAGGTGCGGACGAGGAATGGTATTTAGAAAAGTCTAAGTCGATTCCGGATTTTATTTTAATAGATTTACAGGATAGCGAAGGCGAGATTATCTTTTATTCAAACGGAACCGCAGATGAGTGTTCCATCAAGGTAGGTATCCCAGCCGGCAAGAATTACGCGATTTCGACAGAATCGGCGACAGGTTATGTTAAGGTCGAAGAACTCTCCCAGCAATAAAGGTTATCTGTTACTCGAGGCGGTCGTCAGCATCGCAGTGATCGCTATTGGCCTGGCGATAATTCTGCGTTCTTTTACATCGTCCTTGCGCGCCTCTAAGATTTCACAAGAGTATCTTGTAGCATCATCGATACTGGAGGATAAGATGTGGGCATTGGAAGAAAAGGCGAGGCGAGAAGTGGGATTGGAAGAATTCGAGACAACGGAGCAGGTTCCCGGCACAACATACACTTTAGAGACTAGCGTAAAACGTATCAGCGAATCAGATCCTTTAAACGAAGTAAAGGCGGCTATATTATGGCAAAACGGCAGTAGAAACGAAAAAATAGAGATCGCAACTTATCTGAAGTATAAAGGTGGGACTTAAATTGGAGTCGAAGGACTATCGAGGATTTACGCTTTTGGAACTTTTAATTGCCGTTACGATATTTTCGATTGTTTCGGTCGCTATTTATTCGTCATTCAGTGTGGGCATACGCGCGTGGCGAAAGGCAGAAGAGAGTTACAAGATAAGACAGGAGGCAAGGCATGCTCTTGAGGACATCGGGCATGAATTGAGAACCGCCGTTAACTTTACGCCGATGCCATTTGAGGGCTCTTCGGATTGCGTATCGTTCTCGCGCGTACTGAAGAACTCCGATAAATATTCGGAAGGGATTTTTAAGATAACATATACCTTTGACGCGGAGGCCAAATCGCTTTATTATATTTTGCAGACATACCAGGAGAGCGTACAAGAGGAGAGCGGGATCAAATCGATTTTAACTTCCGGCATTTCCGGTTTTCAATTAAAATACGCTTATCTGGACGGCGAAGAAGTTATTTGGAGGGATGATTGGCAGAGCGATGAGATCGACGTTCCCTTTGGCGTAAAAGTGAGTCTATTTTATCCTTCGCAAAGCGAAGGTCAAGATATAGAATTTTCTGAGACTATTTTAATTCCGACCGGTGCTTTAAAGGAAGGCTCATAGTGAATTTCGAAAGAGAAAAAGGCACCATATTAATTATAACCTTATGGATTTTGACAATCCTGACTGTGCTTTCGGTTGGCGTGGCAGGCAGGATGGGGTTGGAACTTAAACTCACGGGTTTTTATCGAGATAATTTAAAGGCGCTATATTTGGCGAAAGCAGGAATTGAGCGCGCAATTGAAATAGTCAACGTTGAAGACCATATGATTGACAACTTGAGCGAACGATGGTCTAATAATGCAGAGGAACAAAGCCCTTTGTTTAAGACTATAAATGTAGCTGAGATAGGGACTTTTACGGTTAGCCACCACTTTACGGAAGATAATATGTTTTATGGAGTCCAGGATGAGGAACGCAGGATCAATATTAATAATGCGCCGAAGCAGATTATCGAACGTCTGATAGAGTATCTGAACCCAGAGATAGCAGATGCAAGCGAAGTAGCTGCGTTGATAGAAGATTGGCGCGATACCGATACAGTTCGTGAAGGCGGAAGTCCCGAATATATTTATTCAAGCGAAGGCTATCCGAGGAAGGATGATTATTTCGACGCCGCGGAAGAAGTATTATTGGTAAAAGATATGACCAAAGAGATTTTTGACAATATAAAAGAACACATCACGGTTTATCCGGCTAAACCCGAAGGTAAACTAAACATCAATACGGCATCATTGCCTTCTCTTGTTGCGTTGGGGCTATCAGTAGAAATAGCTCAGAAGTTAATAACGACGAGGGCTGGCTTAGATGGGACGGAAGGTACTTCGGATGACATACCTTTTAATCAAGGCGCATTCAATACCTTTTTAAACGATAATGACGCAACTTTGCCTCCGGAGAGCGCAAATTTAGTTGCGTTCGGTTCGTATTATTTTCGAATAATATCTTACGGCGAGACCGATAATAAAAAAGGCCATAAGACTATTGTTTGTATAGTTGGCCCGCATCCGACGGAACCGATACAACAAGTTCTGTTCTGGAACGAGGAATAAAAGTATATGGCTATATTTAACGGCAAGATAACGACATCGGTAGAAATCAGCGATAAATATATTAAGCTAGTTCAAATCTTTTCTAAGGGCACGGAGACAAAAGTCATCGCCTGTGTCTTTAAAGAACTTTCGGCGTCGGAACCTACTGCGGCTGTTGCGGCATTACAAGAGATTTTAAGCCAATATAATATAAAGCCTAAGAGTTTGATTCTTACGATACCGCGACAATCTGTAACCGTTAAAAGCGTAAAAATACCCTCCCGCGATCCGCAGGAGATATATGAAATGATAGGCTTTCAGGCGGTTAAACAGATACCATATCCAAAAGAGGAGATATCATATGGCTTCAACGTGACCGACGTGGATTCCGAAGGCTACTCAAAGGTCATGCTGATCATTTGCCATCGGGATGCAATATTGCGGCCAATCGAAATATTGAAGAATTGCGGACTAAGTCCAGCAAAGGTTACGCTGAGTTCCTTCGGCCTTTTGAATTGGTTTAATCTAAGAGGTGATTTAAGTACGAGGTCCGAAGCCTCGCCTATAATTTTAGTGGACTGCGATACTTACAATAGCGATATCGCAATAGTCCGCAAGGGCAAATTGATTTATACAAGAGGATTGACATTTGGCTCTGCCGAAGGAGCGCACTATTATGAGAAATTAGCGGATGAGATAGGCAAGACACTGCCAATTTATGAAAAAGAGACTCAGGAGGGCAGGCCTCTAGAGGCAATCTTTACCGGAAATACATCCGAATTAGCGCATTCTAAAAGCGAATTGGAAAGATCGTTGAATGCGAAAGTCGAGTTTATGGGTTCTTTTGAACGCGTGCCTCTTAGTATCGCTACACCTTTTCAGCCTTATGTTGCACAGGCTTCATATTCTTCGCTATTAGGTACGGCCATCGGGCCGGAAGAAGTCGATTTGCTTCCAAAGGCGTTGAAGCTGACTTCTCAAATAAGAATAAAAAAGAGGGAATTAACGATCTCAGCCATTTTAATATTGACCGTCATCACTTCAGCATCCTTTGTGATATGGAATAAAATATATCAGAAAGAACAAGAATTAGAAATTTTGGATTCAAAATTAAAAGATACGGCCCCCTTAGCTTCGGAGATAGAAAAGATGCGGTCAACTTCCGAGGTTATAAAATCCCAATTGACAAAGAAAACCGAAGCGCTGGACGTCTTAAACGAACTCTATAAGATCGTACCTCCTCAAATTTATTTGGCTCTTTATACATATGATGGAGAGAAGGTGGAATTGAAGGGCACAGCCAGCGTTCTTTCGGATGTGTTTAGATTGGTTACCATATTGGAGAATTCTCCGTATTTTCAGAATATCGAAGTAAGGTATGCAACTAAAAGAAAAATAGGCAGTCAGGAGCTCATCGATTTCGAAATCAATTGTCCTTTAAGTAAAAGGGCAAGGGGCGGGAAATGATATTTTCGAACCTCACCAAACGCGAAAGAAATCTATTTTACTTGACAGTGATTTTAATCTTTATCTGGTTCGCGCAGAGATTTGTTTTTAAACCCATAATCTTTAAATGGAATGAGCTCGACGAGAGGATCGCTGTGAATAGTTTGAAGCTCGAGAAGAACAAGAGGATGATTGACAGGAAGGAAAGGATTAAACAAGAGTATGACCGCTACGCCTCTTCAGTTAAGATGACGGGTACAGATGAGGAGGAAATGGCGAAATTTTTAACGGAAATAGAATCGCTTGCCAGCTCTTCTTCGGTGCGTATAGTTGATATAAAACCACGTCCGATAAAGAAGGTCGAGTTTTATAAAAAGTACATAGTGGAATTGGATGCGGAAGGGGAAATTAAGCAAGTTTCGAAATTCATA
>Ga0111183_1036_pt1 | contig 13919 bp, 11 predicted proteins | sample DeeMarSWOR324_28_FD_80238 | JGI IMG/M metagenome (GOLD analysis project Ga0111183, IMG submission 80238) | Omnitrophica WOR_2 bacterium SM23_29 | reverse complement strand
GTCAATTATAATGGTGGAATATGGATAGGATGGAAGAGATTTTAAAAGCGTATATGAAAGAAAAATCGACACAGAAGAAGGTGAGAAGGACCGCTTCATGCCCTGATGAGGCGACTTTATCGTTATATTTAAACGGCGTTCTTAGCAGATCGGAAGAACAGGTAATCGAAGGACATATAGCGGACTGTCATTTCTGTCTTGAAAATTTAAGAACTGCATATTTGGGCGATGAATTATATAGAGAAAGGAATTTACCTGATTCGGCCAAAGGATTAATTAATAAAGCGAAAAGAATAGCAAAATTGGCCACTACCAATAAGCGCGCCAAAAAAAATCTTTATCTTTTTGGAACAGTTTTATCTTTTGCTTTGTCGTTTCTATTTCCGAGATATTTCGTTCAATTTTTGGTAGCGGCGCTTATCCTCGGCCTTAAATGGGTTTTTGAGAGCGAAAACGCCCGTACGCTTATCATGGTTTTAAGTTCCCTACGTCGCAACCCAAAAGAAAAGGACGAAGGGGTATCCGACAAGATTAAGCATAGGTTTTAGTTTTAACTATGTCCAAAAATTTGTTAATAACGAATTGCAGACTCTTCAATTCATTAAAAGATAAAGAGACGACTGCAATACTGGTTGAAGGCGGTGTTATTGCAAAGATTGGTAAAATAAAGAAGGGTCCCGTAACTGGGGCCCCTCTTGATGCCGAGGGACGAATAGTCGCTCCTGGTTTTATCGACGTACACATTCACGGTGCTGGTGGTGCTGATGCTTTGGATGGCAAGAAAGAATCGCTGCAGACCATATCACGAACTTGCGCCCGTTTTGGAACCACAAGTTTTATCGCAACCACTTTTTTCCGCCCCAACAAAGACAATCGTCATCTGGAAATTGCCGCAGAAAATGTAGGATGTGATCTCGGAGGAGCTAATCTTCTTGGGGTTCATCTCGAAGGGCCTTTTATTTCTCCGCTAAAAAGGGGCATGATTTTGCCCGAGTGCATATGCACGCCGTCATTACAAGTTTTTGAGGAAGTACTAAAGAACACCAAGGGCTCACTTAAAATAATGACGATTGCCCCGGAGATTAACGGAAGTTTAGATATAATTCGAGGCCTTGTAAGTCGCGGAATAATTGCCTCATTCGGTCATTCCAATGCTTCTTATGAGGAAACGCTTAAAGGAATTGAGGCCGGTATTTCAAATGTTACCCACTTATTTAATGCGATGTCTTCTATCCACCATCGGGCACCAGGTCCACTTTTGGCTATTTTTGGAACGCGAGGACTTGCTGTCCAAATTATTCCTGATGGTGTTCATCTTCATCCTCTTGTATTAAAATTTGCATTTGAACTGTTAGGTCCAAACCGTTGTATAACAATCACGGATGGTATACAGGCTACTGGTCTTCCAGATGGAAAATATATTTATAACGGGCTTGAATACGAATCAAAAGAGGGGACTGCACGTTATCTTAATGGCGCTTTAATTGGTACTACATTAGGACCGGTTCAATTACTGCAGCGACTTGTGAAATTTACTAATTGCCCTCTTGACGCCGCGATAAAGACCCTGACGGAAAATCCAGCCAAAGTCTTAGGGATGTGGGATAGAAAGGGAAGTATCGCTGTCGGAAAAGATGCCGATTTGATTATATTAGACCAAGGTTATTCCGCTTGGACGACAATTGTAGAAGGGAGGATTGTATTTAGGAAAAGTAGCACCTAAAAAGGTGGTGCCGAGGGTGGGAATCGAACCCACACATCCTTACGGACATCAGTTTTTGAGACTGACGCGTATGCCTATTCCGCCACCTCGGCAATTTACCCGCCAATATCGGCGGATTTTTTTCGGCCGCTTCAATTGCGTTAATTGTATGCTGGGCGATTATTGGATTTATCGACCCTTTTATTTATGTGGGGAATTTAAGACATACTAAACTATAACATTTAGAGGTAGCTTTGTCAATTATATTGACGAAAATGCAGGTAAATGTTATTATTTTAAATCTGTGGGGCTGTAGCTCATTTGGGAGAGCGCGACGCTGGCAGCGTTGAGGTAAGGGGTTCGATCCCCCTCAGCTCCACCATTGATTGAACCAAAGGGGTTGTAGGGGAGGCAAGTCCCCTACGTTGTGAGGAAGGGGGAACGAGGGGAAACCTTGGTTTCCACTCGGGAGCGATAGCGACGTTCGATCCCCCTCAGCTCCACCATAATATATTAAAAATGAAACTTGGGGTTCACGTTTCAATTGCAGGGCATATTTACGAGGCGGTAGATAGAGCGGCTCAGTTAAGGTGCGATACGTTTCAGATTTTTAGCAGGAATCCGCGCGGATGGGCGGTAACTAAACTTGATCCAAAAGATGCCGAGGAATTTAAGAGAAGGCGCAAAGAAAAAAGCATTGCTCCTGTTGTCGTTCACATTCCATACCTTATAAACTTATGTTCGCCGGAAGAGAACCTTTGGAAAAGGTCGGTAAATGCCTATATAGAAGACATAAAGCGCGCTGATATGCTTGGTGCAGAGTATTTTGTAACGCACTTAGGAAGTCATAAGGGGAAGGGAGAGGAGTTCGGGATTTCGCGTTTTTCCTCGGGATTAAATGAAGCGATAAAAAAAACAGAACCAAAACTTATGATTTTATTGGAAAACACCGCTGGTTCAGGCAATTGGTTAGGGTATAAATTTGAACATTTGAAGACCATAATAGATAAGATTAAGGATAAGAAGCACATAGGAATTTGCTTAGATACTGCGCATACTTTTGAGTCAGGCTACGATGTTAAAACCAAGGCTGGCTTAGATAGCACCTTGAGAAAGATAGATTCCATCGTTGGGCTTGATAAGATAAAGGTAATTCATTTAAACGACTCTAAGACCGCTTTTGGCTCGCACGCCGATAGGCATTGGCATATTGGAAAAGGCGAGATAGGGATGAATGGGATGAGCTTGATTTTAAACCATCCTAAATTGAAAGGCCTTCCTTTTATACTTGAGACGCCGAAGAAGGACCTGAAAGACGACCGCACAAATTTAGCGACCGTAAGAAAGTTAGCGAAATGAGCGACGAGAGAACCTACCCATTTTCAACGATCGAACCTAAGTGGCAGAGATTTTGGTTTAAGGAGCGCAATCTATTTAAAGTGGACGAGCGCTCAGCAAAGGAGAAGTATTACTGCCTTGTTATGTTTCCGTATCCGTCGGGAGATTTGCATGTCGGGCACGGCAGAAATTACATCATCGGAGATTGCGTCGTTCGATATAAATTGATGCATGGATATAATGTGCTTTCTCCGATGGGATGGGATGCTTTTGGGCTCCCTGCTGAAAATGCAGCGTTAAGGTCAGGGGTTCACCCGAAGGAATGGACGCTAAAAAATGTAAAGCGTATGAAGGAGCAATTATTCCAGTGGGGCTGCGGATATGACTGGGATAGGGAAGTTACCGCTTGTTTACCCGATTACTACAAGTGGACTCAATGGGTATTTTTGAAATTATACAAAAAAGGACTCGCCTATAAAAAATTGGGCGCTGTTAATTGGTGTCCGTCGTGCCAGACCGTTTTGGCGAATGAGCAGGTAATCAATGGCGCTTGTGAGCGATGCGATACCAAAGTTATTGAAAAAGATTTGGAGCAGTGGTTCTTTAAAATAACCGATTATGCCCAGCGGCTCTTAGACGATTTAGTATTGCTTGAAGAATGGCCAGAGCGCGTTAGGGTGATGCAGCAGAATTGGATAGGTCATTCTGAAGGTGTAAATATAGATTTTCCGGTCGTAGGAGGCAATGAGGTTTTTACCTGTTTTACGACGAGGGTTGACACTATTTATGGTGCGACATTTATGGTTTTAGCACCGGAGCATCCCAAAATAAAAGAGTTAATAAAAGATTCACCGGACAAGCATAAGATTTTATCTTTCATTGAAAAAGTACGCGCACAAAGCAAGGCGCAACGCCAAGCAGCGGGGGTTGAGAAAGAAGGGATATTTAGCGGCAGATATGCGCTGAATCAGATTAACGGCGAGAAGATTCCTATTTGGATTGCGAATTACGTTTTGATGGAATATGGCACCGGTGCGATTATGGCTGTGCCTGCTCATGACCAGCGAGATTTCGAGTTCGCTAAAAAATATAAGTTGCCGATAAGAGTCGTCATCGATAATCCAAATGAGCATTTGGAAGGCGAGAAATTGAAAACAGCGTATGTCGAAGAGGGCATTATGATAAATTCCGCTCAATTTAATGGAATCCGCAGTCAGGAGGCAATAGGTAAAATCGCTGATTATATGGAGCAGAAGAAAATCGGAAAGCGTGCAGTTGCGTATCGGCTACGCGATTGGCTCATTTCTCGCCAGAGATATTGGGGTGCACCGATCCCGATTGTATATTGTAAAAGTTGCGGCACTGTGCCGGTTCCGGAAAGTGATTTGCCTGTGCTTTTGCCCGAGGCAGTTAAGATTAAACCGACAGGCGAATCGCCATTAAAGGATATACCCAAATTTTTAAACACAACCTGTCCGAAATGTAAAGGAAAAGCCATTCGCGAAACCGACACTATGGATACCTTCGTCGATTCCGGATGGTATTATTTGAGATACCTTTCACCAAAAGACGATAAACACGCCTTTAATTCCGAGATAGTAAATAGATGGATTCCTGTTGACCAATATATAGGCGGAGTAGAACATGCCATTATGCACCTTCTTTATTCGAGATTTATTACAAAGGTATTTTATGACTTAGCCCTTGTAAAATTTAAAGAACCGTTTAAGCGATTATTTACGCAGGGGATGATTATAAAAGATGGCGCGAAGATGTCCAAGTCGAAGGGGAATGTTGTAAGTCCCGATGAATTGATCGCAAAATATGGAGCCGATACCGTCAGGCTCTATACATTATTTATTGGTCCGCCAGAGAAAGACGCTGAATGGAACGACAGAGGCGTTGAGGGTGCATGGAGATTCTTAAATCGCGTCTGGCGCTTGGTCAATGTCATTATAGAATTAAGACCTAAAGCAAGTCATGCCGAGAAAATCGAAGCGATATCGGACAGTAATTTGAGGCGCAAGACACACTCGACGATAAAAAAGGTAACAGAAGATATGGAAGGCGACTTCCACTTTAATACCGCGATAAGTTCGATTATGGAATTGGTAAATGAAATTTATTTAGCATTGGCAGAGAAGGCAAAAGCATCGCTTGCGATAATTGAGGAAGCAGTAAAAACAGTTGTGATATTGCTTGCGCCTTTTTCTCCGCACATATGCGAGGAGATGTGGTACCTACTCGGCAATAAGCCGTCTATCTTCGATTTGTCCTGGCCGAAATACGATGAATCCGCGTTAGAGGTTGAAGAGATAACAATGGTCGTCCAAATAAACGGCAAAGTAAGGTCTAAGGTCTTAGTGGCGTCAGATTGTGGCGAAGAAGAATTAAAGAAGGTAGTGCTCGAAAACAGCCGCGTAAAAGATTGGGTTGCTAATAAACCGATCAAGAATTTCATCGTTGTTCCAAATAGGTTAGTAAACATCGTTGTTTAATTTCACGTCTCAAGAGAAGAAGGCTTTAATCACATTAAGCATATTCGCAATACTAGGCCTTGCGGTTTTAGGTTATAGAAACTACATCGCCCGCCCGCAATTTAATGTTGTGCCCACCCAATTAAGATCCGCTGAGGTAGATTACAAAGCTTTTATTAAACAAAAGCGCATGATTAATATCAATACCGCCGAAGCAAATTCCCTTGAGACCCTTCCGAACATAGGTCCGCACTTGGCCAAGGAGATCGTCGACTACCGCAACGCCCACGGCCGGTTTTTCTTCAAAGAGGATTTGATGAAAGTCAAAGGCATAGGGCCTAAGAAATTCAATGAGATAAAGGAATATATCACCTTAGAATGAATTCTCCTTTGGCTTGGATTGCGATCTTTCTCGCATCAGGAATCTTAGCAGGTTTGGTTATCAAAATCCCACTCTTATTTATCATCTTAATTGCTCTCCTTCTTATTTTAATCGCACTTTTAACAATAAAACACAAAATCACATCTCTTATATCGTTATCCGCCACGTTCTTTCTTATCGGATGCTTGTTTTTTCAGATAAGACAGGTCTATCCCTCTCATCACATTATGAATTTCACGCCAAGCGAACCGGAATCGGTCTACATCGAAGGCATTATCGTAGATGAGCCGCAATCGGGTCGGACTTATTATGGTGAGACAAAGGTCAGTTTTATTTTAAGGGCGGACAGCTTTCAGAAAGGAAATATAAAACAAGCAGTCACAGGCAAGGTAAAGGTTTTTATTTCGGGTGAAGTTGGAAAGTTAAATTATGGAGATAGAATTTTAATAAACGGTCTTTTATCCAGTCCAAGAGGCCCTGGGAATCCCGGAGAGTTTGATTATGCAACGTACTTAAAAAGGCGCGGCATATTTTCGATTTTAAGTGCAAAAAGTAATAATGTCATTATTCTCAAGGAAGGCGGGGGGAATCCGTTTTTTCGTGCCGCATATTTTGTAAGAAATAAAATAGACAAGATAATAATTTCGTATCTTCCGCCAGGCAGCGCCAATTTTTTAAACGCAGTTTTATTAGGACAAAGGCAAGACATAGATTTCGAATTAAACGACACCTTTATGAAGACAGGAACGGTCCATTTGCTTGCTATAAGTGGACTTCATATTGGTCTTTTGGTCTTTCTTGTTATGCTCATATTGAAAATGCTTCGGTTCCCATATAAGTTAAATATAATAGCGACGATGTTTTTCCTTATATTTTATGCTATCTTGACAAACGGAAGACCATCTGTAGTCAGGGCAACTATAATGGCGCAAGTTATTTTAGTTGGAACATTGATTGGCAGGGAGTCGTCGATATGGAATTCTCTGGGGCTTGCGGCGATAATAATTTTAGGTTTTGAACCAAACGCCCTATTCGATGCGGGATTCCAACTTTCGTTCATTTCGGTTGCCTCCATATTATATATCATGCCAAAGTCAGAGGAGTTATTTTATTACAATAGAAAATTGTCATCGTCTTTTATTGGTAGATGGAAGAGATATTTAATTGAGGCCGCTTTCGCTTCAGCTGCTGTTTGGATAGGAATTTTACCGTTTATCTTATGTTACTTTAATATAGTAACACCGATCGCGGTCCTCGCGAATTTATTCGCCGTGCCGCTTACCTTCTTAATAATAGCATCGAGCATCCCATTCATCATATTTGGTGCCGTTGTTCCTCTTGTCGGGAAAATATTCGCAGGTACAACTTGGCTTCTTTGTGTCACATTGTTCGGTATAACCGATATATTTTCGAAGATTCCACTATCATACCTATATTTTCCAAAACCTTCGCCATTTTTAATCTTCGTATATTATATTTTTATCGTCGCATTAATTGGGCATAAACGATTTAAGATTTCCGTCGGTAAAATCGCAATCGTTGGGTTGGTGCTTATAAATATCCTCGTATGGCCAGGTGCCTTAAAACAGAACGACGGAAGATTGAGCGTTACCTTTTTGGATGTCGGGCACGGCGATAGCATATTTATAGAATTTCCGAACGGCGAGAATATGTTGATCGATGGGGGCAAAGGTAGAGATACGGATATGGGTCAAAAAGTCATCCTACCATTTTTACGAAACAAAGGGATATATTCCATTGACGCCATAGTTTTGACCCACCCTGACGCCGACCATGTCGGCGGGCTCACCTCAGTTATAAAGGGATTGAACGTCAAGCGAATTTTCGAGAACGGGGTTAGGTCTGATAGTGACGAATATCTTAATTTCGAAGATGTAATTACAAGGAAGAAGATAGAACGGATTATCTTAAGGTGTGGCGATTCGATAGTGGGGGCAGCGAAGACAAAAGTAATCTGTCTAAATCCACCTATGGAATGGGCAACCAATCCAAATATCGAGGATAACGACAACTCTTTGGTGATAAAGATTCATTATAAAGACATCGATTTGCTATTCTGCGCGGATATAGAAGAAAAAGCAATAAACGAAATCCTAAAGTATGGTCAAATGCTAGACGCAGATCTTATTATGCTTCCTCACCATGGTGAAAAGTTGACATCGAGAGGGGAGGCCTTTATTGAAAAGGTAAGCCCAAGATACGCAGTCATATCGCAAGGAAGGGCTTTAAGGGAAGTTTTAAGGTCCAGGGGCACAGAAGAGTTCCTGCTAGCCAAAGGCATAAAGGTGCTTAGGACGAACAGAGACGGTGCCATATCCGTTGTAACCGATGGAAGGGTTATTTTTGTCGATAGTTTTAAAAGATACTAAATTTCATATTGACAAATTTAATCAGGGAGAATAGAATGACTACTGAAGAAGGTGTTCCAAAGGGATGGACGAAAAAGCGGCGAACCCTGAAAGAAGGCGGTATCCAAGAGTTATTTCTGCAATGCCAGTTCAATATAGAGGGATACGTCAGAATAGCGATGCCATTGTTGGCACTGTTATGAGAGATATATCGTTAGGGGGTATTCGTTTTACAGCGAATGAATTTATTTCTGTATTTACAAGGCTTGTAGTAGAGGTTTCTATCCCATCGACCTCTAAGCCTGTCAGGGCTATTTCAAAGGTTGTGTGGATACGCAAAAGGCCGTACGGTGAGCAGTACGAAGTTGGAATGCAATTTATAGATATGACAGAAGAGGACAAGCGAAATATATCCAATTTTGTTGAGAGGTCGATTCCGAAGTAGCAAAAACCACTCAAAATTTTACAATCTACATTCCTTTACATGAGAAAAAATCTAATTATAATTTCAGTTTTGCTATTGTCTTTAATTATCCAACCTGCGCTTAATGCCTATTGGATTTGGACCCCGCAGACTGGCACCTGGATAAATCCAAAATGGGCTGTCAAAGATAGTCCCCAGGAACAATTCGATTGGGCGATGAAATTTTATGAGGCTAAGGATTACAAAAGAGCGGTGGGGGAGTTTACGAAGTTGGTAAGATATTATCCGAATTCTGAATTAGCTGCTGAGGCGCAATATTATGCTGGTAGATCCTACGAAGGTCTGGAGGAATGCGAGCAGGCATATTTGGCATACCAAAAGGCGATAGAGACCTATCCATTCACTAAAAGGATGGAGGAGATGATCGAGCGGGAGTTTGGGATAGCAAATAAATTTTATGCTGGGGAGAGGATAAAATTGTGGGGCATCCCGACCTTCCCATCTATTTATAAGGCGATCGAGATATACCAAAAGGTCGTGGATAATGCGCCGTATGGCAAATACGCTGAACAGGCATTATACAAAATTGGGGAATGTCACAAAAAGGCGGGAGATTATCAGGCGGCGAGATTGGCTTTTCAAAAGTTAGTCGATGAACATCCTGAAAGCAAACTGGCTGAGGATGCCAAGTTCCAGGTTGGACTATGCGCATCTCAAGCGTCTTTAAAGCCGACTTATGACCAATCCGTAACTGACGAGGCATTGAAGCAGATCGAGGATTTCTCGAAGCGCCATCCGGAGTCACAACTGACTAGCGACGCAGATAAGATGCGCAAGTCCTTAAGGGAGAAAAAGGCAGAAAGCGATTTCTCGATAGCGGAATTTTATAGGAAGCAAAGATATTACGAAGCCGCATTGATATATTATAGAAATATAGTTGAGAATTTCTCCGAAACTAGTTGGGCTAAGAGGGCGCAGGATAAATTAAAGGAGATAGAAAAGAAGGTAAGGTGAAGAAGTCATTATTTTTTGTGTTCGCAATTGTCGCGTTGATCTCATGTTACGGGTGCGGATATTCGATACGCTCTTTGACATATAGCAGGGATACTAAGATTTATATAAAGCCGTTTGAAAACAAGGTCGATTTAAATATTGCAGGCGAGTATTCGGATAGATATACGTATAAACTCTATCGTCATCGATTGGAAACCAAGATCACCGATGCCGTAATAAATAGATTTTTGCTCGATGGTTATTTGAAGGTTGTATCTAACGAAGCGGGTGCGGATTTAGTTATGAACGGCGAATTAACTAATTATGAAAAACAACCCTTAAGGTACGATGACCAAAGCAATATAGAAGAGTACAGAGCAAATCTTATAGTGAACATAACTCTTCGTGACACGAAGAAAGATGTGCTTCTTTGGCAAGAGAATGGTTTTGTTGGATATTCCGAATTTTTTACAACCGGCGGTCAGGCAAAATCAGAAGATGCCGCCATCGATGATGCGGTTGAGGATTTAGCCAGGAGGATCATTGAAAGGACGGTTGAGGATTGGTAGGCCTTTTTGATGCTAGCAAATACATTTGCTTATTTAGGAAAAGAGAATGCCCTCAAAGAAGAAGCCCTCGAAGTTTTAAAAAAGCGCTTTCTTTCCGATAACAATGCAGATTTAGATTACTCCATCTTTTATTCCGATCAGCTTGAACCACAAGCATTTCAAGACGCAGTAAATACCCAGCCATTTTTAAGCCCAAAGCGTTTTGTTGTTGTCAGGGATATCGAAAAGCTTTTGCAGCCTACCAAAGATTCTATAATAAGTTATATTAAAAATCCATCCAAGGACACCATCCTGGTGTTGATGACGGACCTAAAGATTAAAAGTACCGATTTAGAGAAGGACGCTCTATTTAAAGTGATATTAAAATACGCGAGGGTTCAGACCTTTGAACGCTTGGAGGGGACGAGGTTAAATCGTTACTTAATAGAGAAAGCCGCCTCGTATAAGAAGGCGATAACGGAAGAGGCGATTAAATTACTCGTCGAAAAATTGGGCAACGACTTAGGGTTTTTAAAAAGGGCGATTGAGGAGTTGTCAATATATGTCGGAAAAAATCCAAAGATACAGAAGGATAACGTTGAGGCACTCGTTGGTAAGTCCTTAGAGGAATCAGTTTTTACATTGACAAAGACGATTTGCAGCAGACAGACCGCGCGTTCGTTATCCATACTTTCAGGTTTACTTAAAGAATCGGTGAGCCCCGAAAATATAATCGGCGCTATCGGAGCTGAGTTCAGGAGGATATTGAAGGTTAAATACTTGATGGTTCGCAATAGAAACCAACGGCAAATTCAAAATGAACTTAGACTAAATTGGCAGGCGGTTGGCGAGGCAATGAGGATAGCCAGTCAAATAAAGTTGGACGACACTAAAATCTGCCTTCGACAAGTTCTGAAAGCAGATTACGATTGTAAGAATAAAGATTTTGACAAAAGGGTAATTTTGGAATCGCTTGTTGTCAAATTATGCGAGTTTAGCAAGCTTACTTAGGATGCGGGATTTTTTTCTAGAGGCGGTATTCTTATGTACGATCCCTTTAGAACGCGCCCTATCTAATTTTGATATTAATTGGGCACCAAGTGCTTTAGCCTCATCTAATTTCTTCGCACTTAAGCTCAAGTTCAATTTTTTTGATAAAGATTTTAATTCGGATTTTACCTTTAGATTTCTTAAGCGCCTTTTTTTATCTTGGCGTATCCTTTTAAATGCGGATTTTAATATTGGCAATTTACATTCTCCTTTCAAATTGAATAAAAATACCATATCGCAAGAGAAATGTCAACACATAAATCATTAGCGAAATCGGCAGGAGTTATAGGATTAGGTATTTTATTGAGCCGAATTTTGGGGTTCGTAAGGGACATCGTAATCGCTTCCATCTTTGGGACATTAGCACCCGCTCAGGCATTTGTTGTAGCTTTTAGAATTCCTAACCTCTTGCGCGATTTGGTTGGAGAGGGAGCGACCAATGCCGCCTTCGTTCCCGTCCTAAGCGAATACGCAACTAAGAGAACCAAAAGGGATTTTTGGGAACTAGCAGGGATTATTTTGAATGCAATGATAGTAATCCTTGCTGTAATTTCTGTTTTAGGTATTGTTTTTGCGCCTTTTATTGTAAGAACTATCGCCCCCGGTTTCGTTAAAGAAGCAGAAAAGTTACGATTGACCGTACGACTTACACAATTTATGTTTCCTTATATCTTTTTGGTCGGCCTAACCGCATATGCTACCGGCGTATTAAATTCTTTAAAGCATTTTGCGACACCTGCTTTCGGCCAGCCATTATGGAATATAGCTTTAATATCAAGCGCCTTATATTTGTGTCCTAAAATGCAGGTGCCTGTGATGGGGTTGGCAATAGGGGTTCTGATAGGCGGCCTTTTACAGCTATCTGTGCAGGTGCCGCCGTTATTGAATAGAGGAATGGCTTTGCCGCAGCTTAATAGATTTAAACATCCCGCCTCAACCGAAATCGGAAAATTGCTTTTGCCAAGGGCATTAGGTGCAAGCATTTATCAAATAAACATCTTTGTTGATACTATGCTTGCATCGCTATCAAGGATTGTGGGCGAAGGGGCAGTTGCAGCGCTTTATTATTCGAATAGGTTGTGGCAATTTCCGCTCGCGATATTCGCAACTGCATGGGCTCAGGCGACATTACCAACGCTATCAGAACATGCAGCGGAGGAGGATATCAAAAAATTTAAAGATACACTTTCTTTTTCGCTACGGTCGGTGTTTTTTATAACAATCCCAGCAGCGATTGGGCTCCTTATCCTTTCCGCCCCTATAGTTAAAGCGCTGTTTGAACGGGGTTCTTTTGATAGATATTCAACTGAAATCACATCCTACGCATTATTCTATTATTCGCTAGGGCTTTTTGCTTACGCAGGGGTAAAGATTTTGGTATCTGCATTTTATTCTTTGAAGGATACATTAACTCCAGTGAAGGTCGCTCTAGTAGCTTTAATTTTAAATATAATACTAAACCTTACGTTAATGTGGCCGTTAAAAGTGGGCGGTTTGGCACTTGCTACCTCAATTTCAAGCGCTGTTAATTTCATTTTGCTATATTATTTTTTAAGGAAAAAGATAGGGCCGTTAGGAGGATTTAAGGTACTGAAGGCGATCGGACGTATTTTGTTGGCGGGGATAATTATGTGGCTAAACTTAATTTGGGTAAATTCTACGCTAAGACTAGAACCGATTCCTCAACTTGCTGTTGTGATCTTCGTCGGCATAATTTCGTTCTTCGTAGGGTGCATAATATTCAACGTCGATGAATTTAAGGGGTTTTTAAAATGGGTTTTAAGGAAAGGTTAGATGAGTCCTGTAACTTCGAGAAGATACTGGATGAACTTCCAGATTCGCCCGGGGTTTATATATTTAAGGATAAAAACGGCAAGGTAATTTATGTCGGCAAGGCATCTTCGTTGCGGAATAGAACGAGGTCTTATTTTCAACCTTCTAGAAGTCTAGGGCCTCGACTTGAAGCGCTGGTCTCTTGTGTGCGAGATATTGAATGGTTTATCACCCCATCGGAAGCAGAAGCACTTTTATTCGAATCGAATTTAATTAAGGAATACCACCCCAAATATAACGTGGCATATCGGGATGACAAGTCATATCCATTAATTAAGATTACAATGGCAGAGGAGATTCCCCGAGTTTTTGTAACGCGAGGCAAAAAGAACGACGGCTCTTTATACTTCGGACCTTACAGCAATGCGAAGTTATTGCGCCGCGCAGTAAAATCAATTCGTGCTATCTTTCCGTTTCGCACGTGCTATACCCTACCTAAGAGGGCATGCGTCTATTACGACTTGGGACTTTGTCCTGCACCTTGTGAAGGGAAAATTTCCAAAGATGAATATATCGAGACCATAAGACAGATAATCCTTTTTATCGAGGGAAAGAAAGACGAACTGATACGAAAATTATCAGATAAAATGGTACGTCTTGCGAAAGAGAAAAGGTTTGAAGAGGCTTCTAAGATAAGGGACAGAATTCAGATATTATGGAAGGCCATCGTTAAAAAACCAAAGGTTGATATCGGTGGACAATTGAGAGAGTTGAAAAACGTCTTAGGGTTAAAGGTAGAGCCACGATATATTGAGGCATTTGACATCTCGAACATAAAGGGCGAAGAAGCATGTGGGTCAACG
>Ga0111183_1035_pt1 | contig 13953 bp, 11 predicted proteins | sample DeeMarSWOR324_28_FD_80238 | JGI IMG/M metagenome (GOLD analysis project Ga0111183, IMG submission 80238) | Omnitrophica WOR_2 bacterium SM23_29 | reverse complement strand
TCTTTTTTAATACCGCGGCAATTTATTCATTTTTGAGATGGGTTGAAAAGCGCACCTTGCCTTATGGCATAGCAACGGCCGCTTCCTTTACCATGGCCGTGCTGCTTAAGGTACCAAACCTTTATTTAGTATTACCGTTATTATTTATCGGGTTAACATCTCGAGGGAAAGGCATTTTTAAGAATGCGCAATTCTGGTTTTTGTTGGTGATAAGCTTTATTATTATCGGAGCATTTAACTTACATCAACATTTGGTAAGAGTTGCCTATCCTAATGCGGCTATGACGAACTTCGATTTGAATAATATTCTGCACTACATTAAAGTATACCTGCTCAAACCGGAGTTCTATAAAAAGGTATATGAAGATCTAGTCAGTTATACCCTTACCCCAGTGGGAGCTACCCTTTTGGCGTTAGGTTTATTGCTGAAGGTTGAGGCGAAGAGAGAATGGCTATTTTATATATGGATATCGAGTATAGGCATATTTTTTCTGTTGATGCCCGCTCAATCTATACAGGGCTATTATCAGGCGCACCTTTTGCCACTAGCATGCGTCGTTATAGGAAAAGTAATCTATCAATTTTCTGAATCGCAATTTTACAGGGACAGGTTTTTCAAAAAGCGAATATCTGGACTTTTGTTTTTGTCCTTCGCGCTTTTGATCGTCTTTCGCTATTCTTACGCATATTATAGGGTGCCGGAAAATTTTCGTTACGTGGTAAAAACGGGAAAACAGATAGACTGCCTTACCGAGAAAGATGCTTTGGTAATTAGTTCAATAGAGAATGGACCCGATTTGGTCTACTATAGCAATCGGAAGGGTTGGGCATTTATGGTTAATATGGCAGAGAGAAAGGCTCAGGAAATCGAATGGGGCGAGGATATCAGCGGCAGAATTTACGACCCCATCGTCTGTTTAGAGAATTTGAGAGATAGAGGCGCCGAATATTTCGCTTCCGCTTCTATAGAGGAATTTTTGAGTAACGAAGAATTTTCGAAATATATGCTTAAAAACTATAAGGTAATAAAAGAAACGTCGCACTTCATTATTTTTGATATTAAGGAGAAAAAAAGATTCTAAACAAAAAGGAAGGTGAAAAGTGAGGGTCTTAATAACTGGTGGCGCTGGCTTGGTCGGCAGTCATACCGCGGAATATTATGCCAAGAAAGGTGACGAGGTAATCGTTTTAGACAATTTGATGCGGTCAAAACTATTCGGTTACGATAAGAAAAGTGTGGAATACAATTGGAGATACCTGGCTAAATATAAATCGGTCAAACGCATAAAAGGCGATGTGCGCAGGAAAAAGGACGTTATGGATGCTATCGGAAAAGGCGTTGATGCCGTTATACATACTGCGGGGCAGCCGGGCGTGCCTTTATCGGTCCGGATTCCGGAAGAGGACTTTTCTATAAATGCTTATGGCACGCTTAATGTTTTAGAATGCATAAGGAAGAAATGTAAGAACGCAGCTTTTATCTACTGTTCTACAAACAAAGTTTACGGCGAGAATGTCGATAAGGTACCGCTTGTCGAGAAGGATACCCGTTATATGTATAAAAATATTAAGGGGATATCTGAAATTTTGCCGATAGACCATACTGGTCACACTCCTTACGGAGTAAGCAAATATGTGGGAGATATATATACTCAGGAATACGCACATATTTATGGAATGAAGACAGGGGTATTTCGCATGAGCTGCATTTATGGCGTAAGGCAATTTGGCTTTGAAGATCAAGGGTGGGTGGCCTGGTTTGTAATAGCTAATTTATTAAACAGGCCTATTACCATTTACGGGAATGGAAAACAAGTAAGGGATCTTTTATATGTCACTGACTTAGTCGAGGCTTACAATAAATTTATTCATAGCGAGTTACAGCACGAAGTTTTTAACATCGGCGGCGGACCCGAAAACACTACTTCGCTACTCGAGTTTATAGATGACATTCGGAAGGTGACCAAAAGAGAAAACATCGTCTCTTTCAACGATTGGCGCCCGAGCGATCAAAAAGTATATATTTCTGATATCTCGAAAATAAAGAGAAAGCTCAATTGGCAGCCGAAGATTAGCCCAAACGAAGGCATGAGAAGGATAGTTGGGTGGGTAAAATCAAATAAAAGGATTTTTGATTAAAGACAGATGTCGCAAAATAGACGGGCCTTATTTTTCATAATTTTATTTATCGCAATTTGTCTTAGATTCTTCTATCTGGACAAAGGCTACAATTCAGATGAGGGGTGGCTCTTGAATACATCGCAGTTGGATCTGAGCGGACTCATTCCGTTTTTAGCAGAAGTTAGAGGAGGCGTCTACCCGCCGCTTTCCCCTTTTTTGTTACATTTTTGGGTTAAAATGGATAATGCAGAGGTGTGGGTAAGAAGTTATTTTGTTATCTTTGGCATCGCTTCGTCCATTTTAGTATATAACTTAGGAAAATTATACCTCGATGAGCGGTTTGGTTTGACGGCTTTTCTCTTCTCCGCTGTTTCGCCGTTATTGATCTGGTCGTCCCAGTTTGTCAGAAGTTATATCGACTCGGCCTTCTGGGCAATTTTATCGGTCTATTTTATGATGAGGATATTAAAGACGTCGAATTCCTGGAGGAATTCTTTTGGCTATATCATCTCTTCCGCACTTGCGCTATATTCTTCGTATCTTAATATCTTTATCCTGATATCGCAGAGCATCTTTATTTTTGTCTTTTATTTCAAGGACTTAAGGTTTTTGAAGAAATGGCTAACATTACAGATTCTTATCGCTATTATCTTCGCTCCTTGTTTGCTTCTTTTTTTTAAACAGCTAAAACTTGCCACCGCTATCGACCCCAAATGGGGCGAAAGGGGTTTTCAATTATTTGGCATAAACATCGGATATCATGCAAGAAGCGTCATAGCCATGCTTGGCATGGATCCCGGTTTTTTAACGATGCATCCCTTGACGCAAAAATTTAATAAGGTCGCTTTAGCGGGTATTGCCGGAGCGACTTTCTGCGTCATCGGCTGGCTTTTTATCGGAGCTTTTAAAAATCTTGGGCGCATTTTCAAAGAGAAACGATTAATCTGGTTTTTCCCTGTTATTTCAGTTTCAGCTTTAATCTTATACGACATCTTAGTTGAAGTTATGAATTTTCCTTTTCAGCCCGAATATTTTATTTCCCAGCATGTTTTATTTATTTTTGTTATATCGGCCGTTTTTTATTCTACCAAAAAAATTAATAAGTTAAATGTTATAGCGGTAGTTTTTATATTGCTTATTTTTATTGGGCGATATCAAGATGCCGTTAAACCGGAATTTGAGACGAAGAAGGCATATAGTTACTTGGCAGGTAATACTAAAACTACAGATTGTCTTTTAATGGTCAGGAATACCAATAGATATATAGATTCGAAGACTTTCAACATTATAATTATGGACGATTACATGTATAGAAAAAGTTATGCCGATTATTATAAGCCCCTTGACGATAAGGCGAGGGCGGTGCTTTCCGAGGTTAGAGATAAATACAAAGATGTATGGTTTTATAGATCGTATGGTAACGACGAGCTACTTGGCGCTAATAAATTGATAATTAGTTGGTTTCAAGAAAATGGATATACGATGGTCGATATTAAAAGATTTAAAAGGATAGACATCGTCCGCTACAGAAGGCCAAATTAGATATGAAAACAGCGCTTATTACTGGAGTAGCTGGATTTATAGGGTCGAATTTAGCCGAGGAGCTGATAAGAAGAAATTATAGGATAATTGGGGTTGACAACTTCTCGCAAGGTTTTAAACGGAATATAGAAAATTTATTCAAGCGACCTTCCTTTAGTTTTTATGAGGGGGATATCTGTAATCGCGACCTTATGTTAGAAATCAGCAAGGATGTGGATTGGATTATTCATCTGGCCGCTTATAAAATACCCCGTTACGGTAATGCGATGGCGACTTTGAAGGTCAATATCAAGGGGACAGAGAATGTTTTGGATGCGGCAAAAAACAATGGCTGTAAGGTATTGTTTTCTTCTACTTCGGATATATACGGCAAGAATCCGTCACCTCCGTTTTCGGAAGACAGCGATATTCTTTTAGGGCAAACGAATGTTAAAAGATGGAGCTATGCGGTTTCTAAGATATACGACGAACATTTATGTTTCGCTTATCAGGAAGAATATGGGGTGCCGATAGTAATCCTTCGTTATTTTGGCGGATATGGCCCTAATCAAAATTTAACATGGTGGGGCGGTCCTCAATCAGTTTTTATCGATTGCGCTCTAAGGAAAAAACCTCTACCGGTTCACGGGAACGGAAAGCAAACAAGAAGTTTTACCTATGTCTCTGATATTACGGAGGGAACAATTGCAGCGCTTGAAAACAAGGATGCCCCGGGTCAGGCGTTTAACATAGGTAACCGCAGGGAAATCTCTATAATTGAATTGGCCCGTATGATATGGAAGATGGTTAATCCTAAGGATGAGCCGTTAATTGAATTTATTTCTTATCGTAGTTTTTCAGGGAAGTATGAGGATGTGCCAAGGAGGATACCGGATACAAGTAAGACGTCAAAATTATTGAATTTTAACCCAAAGATAGAGCTGGAAGAAGGATTGCCTATTACCATCGAGTGGCAAAAACAATTTATAGAATGAAAGCAGAAGATGATGAGTGATATCGTACTTGTTTATCCGCCGGTTTTTGTCAGTGGTAGATATAAGAAAGTGGCTACAGGTCATGAGGTACCTCCACAACCGTTAATCTACCTCGGCGGGTTCTTACGTCAGAACAATTTCAAATGTAGCCTTATCGATGCGAATGCGCTTGGACTGGACATCGATGAGACAGTAAAACAAATTCTTGCCTTTTCGCCAAAGTGCGTTGGAATTACATCTCCGACGATGCTTATATCTACCGCTGGCAAGATGGCAAAGAAAATAAAAGAGAATAATCCCGACATAATAACAATAGCAGGCGGACCCCATATTACAGCAGTTCCTAAGGAGACCATGGCCTTATATCCGGATATCGATATCGGAGTATTAGGGGAAGGCGAGATAACCATAATAGAGTTGCTGAAAGCGTTGGAGGATAAATCGGATCTCGCTTCCATCGAAGGCATTATTTATCGGGACAACGGCGATCTGAAAATAACTCCGCGAAGGCCGTTCATAAAAGATATAGATATACTTCCTTTTCCTGCATGGGATATGCTTCCTGACATATTAAAGCATTATCAGCAATCTGCCGTGAGGATAGGTAGGTTGCCGAATATTTCTATCGTATCGTCGCGCGGATGCCCATTTCAATGTATATTTTGTGCCAGAAGCGTATTTGGGAATACGACGAGAACGCATAGCGCCGATTATATCATCAAGATGATTAAATATTTAATAAAGGAGTATAAGATAAAGAGTATAAGTTTTGAAGATGAGAATTTCGCCATTTATAAAAAAAGGTTAATCGAATTCTGCAATCGCATTATCGACGAAAAAATAGATATAACGTGGGACTGTGCCTCAAATGTAAGCGCGGTAGACCATCAGATTTTGTCTCTGATGAAAAAGGCAGGATGCTGGCAAATTAATTACGGCATAGAGAGCGGTTCGCAAAGGATCCTCGATTTTATAAAGAAGGGTACGAAATTAGAAAATATCAGGCGAACGCTTAAAATGACAAGGGATGCGGGCATCATTACAAAAGGATATTTCATTATCGGTCATCCAACCGAAACGCGCGAATCGATTCAAGATACGATCAATTTTATAAAGAGCATAGACCTCGATGTATTTCAGATGTCTTTTATGATTCCTTTGCCCGGCGCCGAACTTTATACGATTGCCGACCAATACGGGGAGTTCAAAAACGACTGGGATAATATGAACATATGGACGCCCTTATTTATTCCGGCGGGTTTCACGGGAGAGGAGTTGAAGAAAGAATCTAAGAGAGCTTATAGGGAATTCTATTTCAGGTGGAAGCCAATTTTTACTTATTTAAAGCGGACATTAAGGGGCTCTAATTTTATTAAGTTTTTTAAAGATGGTCTCAAGATTTTGAAATTTATATTAGGGAGAGATTAAATGATCATATTTGTAATACCCGCCTATAACGACGCAGAAAATATCTCGACTTTGCTTAATAAGACGAACGAAACGATGACGAGAGAAAAAATGCCGTATAGAGCTATCATTATAAATGACGGCAGCACAGACGATACCGTAAAGGTTGTTGAATCGTTAAAGGATAAGATGCCGGTGGAAATCTACAGCCATTATCCGAATAAAGGGGTAGGAGAGGCATTTCGCGTTGGTTTCCGCAAGGCCCTCGAGGTATGCAAAGACGGGGACGTCATCATAACCAAAGAGGCGGACAATACCAGTGACTTGAGCATAATCAATCAGTTAATTTCAAAAATTAATAACGGATGCGATGTCGCCCTGGCTTCCTGTTACGCAAAAGAAGGCGGCATCGTAGGCACAACGCTATTTAGGAGGATATTAAGCAGAGGCGCTAATATACTTTTTAAATTATTCATTCCATTAAAAAATATAAATACCTTTAGCTCTTTTTATCGTGCATATAGTTCTAACGCTCTAAAGCAGATGTACGATCTTTACGGAGATAAGCTTATCGAACAGGATGGTTTTGAGTGTATGGTTGAATTGCTTATAAAATTTAGCCGCAACGGTAAATTTAAGATTTCCGAAGTCCCGATGGTTTTATATGGCGGCAAAAGAGTCGGGAAAAGCAAGATGCGGGTCTTTAAGACAATGAGAGGATCTTTAAGGGTCATTCTTAAAGAGGGGATAATTTATAAAATCAAACAGAAATTCGATATCAATGCAAAACGGTAAGAAATTTAATTTAAATTTAATCAAATTAGCTTTGATGGCACTCCTTTTAAGATTTTTGATTATGCCGTTCTCCTTTCACGGTAACGATATTTTTTACCTAAATTATTTTCCATTTAAGTTTATCGAATATAAGACATTCGAACCTTATCTGATAACGGACCAAAGTGGCATATATTATCCCCCGGGTATATTTTATATCCTGGTTTTTTTTCAATTTTTATTTAGGGCATTTTTACCAAAATTGAACGAGCTGTTTTCGGTTTTTGCTGCTTGGAATTTTACTAGCGAGGCAAATACAATAAATTTCGCAGATATACTGACAGACCATCAGTTGTTTAGGACACTTTTTTTGTTTAAAATCCCATACCTTATAAGCGATTTTGTAATCGGGTTTGTTCTGTTTCAATTGTTAAAGAAGGACAAGAGAAAGATTTTTATAGCTCTTCTAATGTGGGCATTAAATCCTTTTGCGCTTCACAGCGTTTATGCCTTGGGGCAATTCGACATAATCGTGGCTATGTTTATTATGCTGTCTCTTTTAGCCATCAAATTAGAAAGGCCGTATTTAGCAATCGCTTGTTTATCATTAGGCGGTAGCGTTAAAATCATTCCTCTCTTATTGATTCCGCCGCTCGTGTTCATTTTAGGAAAGACTCTAAAGGAAAAGATTCAATTAATTCTTGTTGCCTTAGCAATTTTCATTACGCCGTTTTTGCCCATTTTTTTTACAACTTCAAAGTTGACAGTTATGAATGTACTTAATTTCGGTTCTAAGATAGAAATCTCCGCTTTCAGAAAAAATATATTTTTTGTTGCTTATCTATTCTTTTTGACAATTCCCTTTTTATTGAAAAAGGAAGATATCGATAAAATGAAGATGACCATCTTTTCTTTTGTGTGTATACTTTTGTTATTTTTTTCACTCTATCGAGTTAACTTACGATATTTTGTGTGGATTGCTCCACTGTTGATTTTGCTTGTCGTGCAAAACAGGGTATTTTGGATATACATCGTTGTTTTTCTCATAACCCTTTTTGAATTGAGAGCTGCCGGCAACGCCCAACAATGGGGATTATTTGCAACACTTCACCCAGAATTTTTTAGTAGCCTGCCTATTGCAGATTCTTATTTCAATTTAGCGGTGAACGTAAAATATATCCATCAAGCTATGTATAGGTTATTTGTCATTTCTAGTCTAACGATGGTCGCGCATATCTTAGTAGTTAATAGGCATCTATTAAAATTCTCTTTGCCGTCTTACGGAAAAAAATGAAAAAAATTAAGGTTATTTTATTATTTTTCTTTGTAGTTTCATTAATAAGTTTAGTGATTTTTATGATATCGATTAGTGACAAAATACCAAGCAATATTTTTTGTTTTTTGGATATCGGTACATATCGCATACCGCCAAACGCGGTTGAGGTTAATAATTCTAACGTATACGGTCAATCATTTGTATCAAATTTCAGCAATCTTTTTATGATGTCTATTTTTATTCCAACACAAGATTTAAATAGCGATAAGGAATTGAGTTTTCATCTTAAGAATAACAAAGACGACGTTAAGGATTTAGTAGCGTTAAAATGGAAATTTAACCAGATATATTTCAAAGAGAATAATTTCTATCTCGTTCCTCCCGACCGTGAATTGACCGAGCAAGGATTTCATTTTCATTTCCAGTTTCCACCAATAAAAGATTCTAAAAACAAAGAATTTTATTTCTATTTCGAAGCTTCGAATGCAAAGGTTGGCGAGGGCATAAAATTAGGGGTTTGGGATGACATCGATTATTATGAGGCATTAGCAAAAGGACAGATGTTTATAAATCATAAACCAGTCGACGGTTTTCTCGCATTTAGAACATATAATACATGGGAAGGGGAAGCCAAGGATATATTGAATGAAATGTATTCGCGTTTTCGTAAGGATACTCCTTTTGGAATTTTTTATCTTGGGTTACTATTTATAAATTTCGTAGGATTATTGTTAATTAGTAAAAACTAAAATATTTTGAAAGACAGAAAAAAATAATGAATAGGATGTGCTCGATAAGCGTTGATGTTGATACCCTTGAAGATTATGTTGTCGGCTATGGCTATAAGGATAAAAGCATTCCATGCAATAACCGCATATATACAAGGGCATTACCCAGGCTCCTTGAATTGTTTGATTCCTTTAATATTAAAGCGACTTTTTTTATAGTCGGTAGAGATATAAAAAATCCACAGAATGTACCGATATTAAGAAATCTGATAAAACAAGGACATGAGATAGGCAATCATACGATGAATCATATCTATCCTTTTTCCCGACTTAGCCGTGCGAAGAAAAAAGAAGAGATCTTATCGGCGCAAAAGTTAGCAGAAGATAATTTAGGGTATAGAGTAAAAGGGTTTCGTGCACCCGGCTATGGTATCGATGAAGAAAGCTTGCAGATTTTGCAAGAAGAAGACTATGTATATGATTCTTCAGTGCATCCCACATTCTTAATGTCGTTATTGAATATGTCCGTCATATTTATTTCCGGCGGCAAAAATAAATTCCCTGAAATGAAAAATTGTCTTCATTGCCTTTCTCCTTTAAGTCCGTATACTCCCAGAAAAAATCTTTTTTTTAAAAAAGGCAACGACATGAGAATTTTAGAAATTCCCATCACTGTTATACCTTACTTTAGAATGCCTTTTTATGGTACTTTTCATTTATTGTTTGGAAAAAAGGTCTTTGATTTCGGGTATTATTTTTTAAAGAAAAACGGAGCAAATATTAACTATGCGATGCATGCGATTGAGATGTTGGGTCTAATGGAGGATGACTTAGATAAGTGGTTTGCGAGACAGCCCGGCATTAATATCTCCCTGGCTCAAAAACAAAAAGGATACCGTCATATTTTTTACCAATTTAAACAAGATTTTGAATTCGCGCCTCTAATAGATTTTTCAAAAAGGGCCACAGACCATGCATAAATTAGATAGTAGAGATTATTTTGAACGAGATGCTGATGAATTTGGAAGGATGTATGCCGGAGAAAATTGTAAAGATTTAATTCGCAGGATGACATTTATCTATCATAAGCGGTTAATCAAAAAGAGGGTCAATGCACTTATAGAACTCTGCGGAGAGGTTAAGGGTAAGAAAATTTTGGATGTAGGTTGTGGACAGGGTACAAATACGGTGTTGCTTGCCAAAAAAGGCGCGATCGTCGATGCTATTGACTTCTCCGAATCTATGTTAAATATTGCAAGGCAGCATGCAAAATTAAATGGAGTCGATAGCCGATGTAATTTTTTCAAAACAGATTTATTTAATTATAGCCCTCCCATTAAATATGATATTGTTTTTGCCACAGGAGTAACCGATTATATTCACTATTCAAAGAGGGAGTTTTTTTTCAAAAAGATGGATTCCTTAACCGTTAACACTATTATTTTAAGTTTCCCTCGGAGATGGCACCTTCATGCATTTATTAGAAAATTTTGGTTGAATTTGTTTAAAAAGTGTCCAGTTTTTTTCTTCTCAAAATCAGAATACGAGCAAATTTTTAAAAAATTCGGATACGATATCGACGGAGTTATTGATTTGGGTATTTTGTGGGTGGTAAGAGGCGTAAAAAAATTATAAAAGATAAGATGAATATAAACAGAGATTCGCTCTTTATCTACTTGATATTATCGTTAACAAGGAGAAACGAATGAAAACCAGTATTGTTATGCCAATATTTAATGAAGAAAAGACAATCGCTGATGTCTTGAATAATTTATTGAAACTAAAAAAAGATGATTGGGAAATTCTAGTCATCGATGATGGTTCGACAGACAGGACCTTTGATATTTTAAACTCATTTAGCGGCATCAGGGTAATAAAACATCCAAAAAATAGAGGGTATGGAGCAGCTTTAAAGAGTGGCATCGAGGCCGCTTCTTACGATTACGTTCTTATGATTGATGCAGATGGGACGTATCCTGTAGAGGAGATCCCCCTATTGATGAAATACGCTGAAGATGCCGATATGGTTGTGGGTGCCAGGACCGGTGAGGATGTGAATATACCGTGGCTGAGGCGTCCCGCTAAGGCCATCTTAAATTCATTAGCAAACTATTTGTCCGAGACAAAAATCCCTGACCTTAATTCCGGGTTTCGAATTTTTAAGAAGGAAATAATCTCCAAATTCTTTCATATTTTACCTAACGGATTTTCTTTTACTACGACCATTACTCTGACGCTACTGGTCAATAATTATAATGTTATTTACGTCCCCGTTAATTATCACAAAAGAAAAGGTAAATCCAAATTTCATCCCATCAAAGACACAATGAATTTTTTCTTATTGATTATTAGAACCATTATGTATTTCAACCCCTTAAAGATTTTCCTGCCATTAAGCGGCCTTCTCTTTTTTATCGGTATAGGCATTTTGTTTTACAGTCATTTCATTATGGGAAGGATTATGGATGTGACGACAGTTTTATGCATAGTTTCCGCGATTCAAATCGCTGTGATAGGATTACTTGCTGATTTGATCGATAAGAGATTACAGAGATGAAAAGTTTCAAGGATATAGACTTAAAATTATGTCATTCATGTGGAACGTGTGTAAGCGTCTGTCCCAGCAGAAGTATTTCTATGATCAATGGCTTACCTCAGCTCGTTAAGGATTGCGTTCCTTGCGGCTTGTGCTATGAGAGCTGTCCCGGAATAGAATTTCGCTATTCTGAATTTAATAAGCAGCTTTTCGGTACGTCCGACGTTGATGAGGAGATGGGATATTATCGCTCCATTTATGTAGGTCATGCTACAAATGAGGCAACCAGAAGTAAAGGTGCCTCTGGCGGAGTCATTACCGCCTTGCTTTCAGGATTATTGAGGAGGGGAGAAATAGTAGGTGCAATAGTTGTTAGTATGGATAAGAAATGTCCATGGGTTCCGAGGGCCAAGATAGCGACTTCTGAGGCAGAGATTTTTGAGGCGGCCCAATCCAAATATTCGATCGTCCCCGTCAATGAGATTTTAAATAATCTGGATACAAGCGATGGCGACTTAGCTTTTGTGGGACTTCCTTGTCATATCCATGGAATAAGAAAGCTTAAGAAGATAGGGTGGAGAAACGCTGAAAGGATAAAATACTGCATTGGCACATTTTGCGGTTTCAATATGGAACCGCGGGCAACGGACTTTATCATCGAAAAATTAAAAGTTAAAAAAGAGGATATTGAGTCGTTAGAGTATAGAGGCGGAGATTGGCCGGGGGGGTTTCGTCTCAAAACAAAGGATGGCCGCAAATATTTTGTAGAAAAACATATATATAATTATTTGAATTTGATGTTCGTTCCAAAACGCTGCCTTGTTTGTCCCGACCTTACAAACGAATTCGCAGATGTGGCTGTCGGCGATGCCTGGAATAAAAACTTAAGTTCTCCAGCCTGGTCAACGATAATAGTAAGAACCGAAAAAGGTCAGGAGATTATCGACGGTGCGGTCGGGGCAAAAGATATTAACGTCAACTGTAGCGATAAAGGGAGGGTGCAGGAAGGTCATTCTCAGATTATCCTTTATAAAAAGAAAGGCGTTTTTTTAAGGCAAAGATGGTTAGGTATGAATCCCGATTTCAATCTACGTACGCCTTCCATTAGTATCGGCGAGAAGGCATTCAATGCTATATTTTTCTGTTTAATTTCTTTTATGAGAACAAACACCGCAATATTTGCCTTTAAAATTTCGCCACTTAAATTACCGGGGACCATAGGAAAGTATGCTAGGGCCGCGATTAATGCCATTTCGCGCCCACGGAAAAATAAAACGGTAGCAAAAAAGAAAGACGGTCTATTTCGTAGGATAAAGATGGAATATAAATTCTTAAGGATGAAAGAATGGCGTCTTAGCGATATAGGAGACCATTGGGATAGCATCGGTGATTACGATGACATCAATAAGGAGACCTATTCATATTTTCGGCGATTTATCGATGGCTATAGATTCTCCAGCCTTTCGAAGAATAGTTATGTCTTGGACATATGTGCCAGAACAGGCAACGGCACTCTTTTTTTCTGGGAAAAGGGAATCGTGGGCGATGCGTTATGCGCCGATTTTTCAAGTAGGATGCAATCGGTATGCGCAGAGCGCCTCAAAAAGACCGGAATTCATTTTCAGCAACGGCTTATTGAATCCATTCCTTTGCCTTTTAAAGAGAGAGAATTTGATGTCGTGCTTTGTTTTGAGACCGTCGAGCATATACCGCAACCCCATATTTTTATTAAAGAATTGGGTAGGGTCGTTAAGAAGGAGGGTCAACTGGTTTTAACTACGCCGAATCATTTGTGGAGGTTGATACATTCATTGGCCGCCGTGTTTAATCTTCATCATAGCGAAGGCCCGTGTCGTTTTATAAGCCGAGGGAAATTGCGCAAGTATTTACGCGATGCGGGATTTGATATCATTAATGAAAAAACAACTGTTTTGATTCCGGCGGGCCCGAGATTTTTAACAAAATTTGGTGAATATTTGGAGAATAGAATCGGAGAAAAACTGATGAATGTTGTGGGATTAAGACAAATATATATATGTAGAAAAAAATAACCATGAAGGTATTACTTATTAATCCTCCTTTTACGAATTACGGTGGCCTGGAGGGACATGGAGGTAAAGCGCCCCCCATAAATTTAGGGTACCTTGCCGCCACTTTAAGGGAGAAAAAAAGATATTACGGAATATCTATTTTAGACGCCGAAGTCCTAGGCATGACATTTGAGCAGATAGAAGATCATATAAAAAGAGAAAAACCAAATATAGTCGGCATTACCTCTTCTACGCCCGCTTATATAAGCGCAATTCGCATATCTAAGATATGCAAGGAGGCAGTTGCCGGTATAAAAGTAATATTAGGAGGTATTCATCCATCGGCGTTTCCGACAGAGACCGTAAGCGAGGAGACCGTCGACTTTGTAGTTATGGGCGAAGGCGAAATTACCTTTTTAGACCTTTTGAATGCGATTGAGAAAAAAGGCGGATATAAAGATATACCTGGAATTGCTTATAAGGACGGTGGAGGGGTGATACGAAATAAACCGAGGCAACTCGTTGACGATCTGGATACGCTGCCTTTTCCGGCAAGAGATCTTAT
>Ga0111183_1034_pt1 | contig 13965 bp, 10 predicted proteins | sample DeeMarSWOR324_28_FD_80238 | JGI IMG/M metagenome (GOLD analysis project Ga0111183, IMG submission 80238) | Omnitrophica WOR_2 bacterium SM23_29 | reverse complement strand
GACCGCGAGCCATAACCCCTCGCGTTTTTGCGGCATTAAATTTAAGACCCGCCTCGGTTCACCGGCAGAACCTGCCATAACCAACAAGATAGAAAAAAATTTATTTAAGAAGAAGGTCAAGCTCGTCTCTTTTGAGGCCGGATTAAGGGCGAAGGCAATCGAAGTTATAAATCCAATTCCAAAATACATCGAAGCGGTCAGAAGATATTTGGACCTAGACCTATTAAAGAACTCAAATTTGAGGGTCATTGCAGACGCTATGCATGGCGCCGGGTCTATTTACCATGCCAGCGTACTTAAAGGAACTGGGGTCAAAATAGATGTTATCCGTTCTCAACCCGACCCGACTTTCGGCGGGGTTAAGCCTGAACCCCTGCCTCAGAACTTGGCTGAGATGATCGCCATTATGAAAAGCGGCAAATATGATATAGGCCTTGTGACCGATGGTGACGCTGATAGAGTAGGAGCATTCGCTCCGGGCGGAAGGTTTATTACCCCCGGAGAGATAATGTCCTTGCTTGCTTTACATTTCATAGAAAACAGGCGCTGGCGGGGTGCCATCGTAAAAAATATTGCAGGTCCGATGCTGCTGGATAAGATATCGGCACACTATAACTTAAAGCTCTTCGAAACCCCGGTTGGCTTCAAACACATAGCAAAACTTATGCAAAGAGAAAAAGTTTTAGTCGGAGGGGAGGAGTCGGGGGGCATCGGAATAAAAAATTACATCCCGGAAAGGGACGGCATACTCACCGGGTTATTGTTGGTTGAGATGATGGCGCAAAGAAAACAGGGAATCTTGGAAATAATAAAAGATATGGAGAAGAGGTTTGGTAAGTTCAGATACCGCAGGGAGGATATTGAACTGCCGGTAAAGACCAGAGAAAGGATAGTCAAAAAATTATTTTCAAAGTTAAAGGGGAAGGGTGGAAATAAGATATTTCGCAAAGGCATTGCCAAGATAAAGACATATGACGGATTAAAATTTTTGTTCGTTGATGAAAGCTGGGTCTTAATCAGGCCGTCTGGCACCGAACCTATATTAAGGGTCTACTCGGAAGCTCATTCAGAGCGAGAGGCGAGGGCACTGATAAAGAAGGTAGATAGATTGGTTTTCGGTATAAAATGATAGATAAAAAACTGATCCGCAATTTTTGCATAATTGCTCACATAGACCATGGTAAATCGACATTGGCAGATAGGCTGTTGCTAAAGACCGGCGCTATTTCGCCCCGAGAATTTAGGGACCAGGTTTTAGACGAGATGGAATTGGAGCGCGAAAGAGGCATAACTATAAAGGCAAAAGCCGTCAGGCTGACCTATAAATCAGACGAGGGAAATGAATATATCTTAAATTTAATAGATACGCCCGGCCACGTAGATTTTACCTATGAGGTCTCTAAGGCATTGGCCGCTTGCGAAGGGGCGCTTCTGGTGGTTGACGCAGCACAGGGCGTTGAGGCACAGACCGTTGCCAATTTATATCTTGCCCGCGAACACGATTTAATCATAATACCCATCATAAATAAGATCGACCTTACAAACGCTGAGCCGGAAAGGGTTCGCCTTCAGTTGAGAGAAACTCTAAATTTAAAAGAGATGGAACCCATTTTGGCGAGCGCCAAAGAAGGGATAGGGGTAGATGATATCTTACAGCGGATAGTAAAATTAATTCCGCCTCCCAAAGGGGAAAGAGAAAATCCGTTACAGGCACTCGTATTCGACTCCTCATTCGATACTTTTAAGGGCGTGGTCGTCTATATCAAGATGAAGAATGGATTTATAAAACGCGGAATAAAGATTAGGATGATGGGCACGGGCAGGGTCTATGAAGCCGAGGAAGTAGGAATTTTAAGGCCGAAGGCTTTAGTAGTCGATGAACTATCCTGCGGCGAAGTCGGATATATCACCTGTAACATAAAAAATCCTAACGAAGTTCATGTGGGAGATACGATCACGGAATTGAAGGCTCCGGCTAAAGAACCGTTGCCCGGATACAAAAAGGTTAGGCCCCTTGTCTATTGCGGGCTTTACCCCGTCAATGCGAAGGATTTTTCTCTTTTGAGAGATGCGCTGGAAAAGCTGAAGCTGAGCGATGCGTCGTTTATTTATGAGCCTGAGTCTTCAGTATCGTTTGGATTTGGTTTCAGGTGCGGTTTTTTAGGGCTGCTTCATATGGAAATTGCACAAGAACGTCTCGAAAGAGAATACGATTTGAATCTAATCTGCACGACGCCGAGCGTAGTATATAAAGTCAAAAAGAAAGACGGCGAGGAAATCGAAATAGATAATCCAAGCAAACTCCCACCTTCGCAGGAGATAGCAATTATCGAAGAGCCGCACATCCGCGCATTTATAATAACGCCTTCCGAGGCCGTCGGAAATATAATGCAGTTGTCTCAGGAGAGGCGCGGCATATATAAGTCTACGGAATATTTAGACCCGCAAAGGGCTATGCTGATTTACGAATTCCCTCTATCGGAAGTCATCGTAGATTTTTATGATAAGATAAAATCCATCACCAGGGGTTATGGCTCTTTAGATTACGAGTTTAAAGGATATGTGCCATCAAATCTGCAAAGATTGGATATCTTAATAAATGGGAAGCCCTGCGATGCCTTATCCTTTATCGTCCACAAAGAAAAGGCACAGGGAAAAGGACATCAACTTGTAAGCAAGTTACGAACGCTTATACCGAGACAATTATTCGAGGTCGCAATTCAGGCTACTGTCGGCGGAAGAATAATCGCGAGGGAGAACATAAGGCCGCTTGGAAAACACGTCACAGGAAAATGTTACGGCGGCGACATAACCAGAAAGAGAAAATTATGGGAGAAGCAAAAAGAGGGTAAAAAAAGGATGAAGCAGTTCGGCAAAGTAGAAATTCCGCAGGAGGCATTTATGGCCGTCTTAAAACTTTAGGAAAAAGGAGACCATGAAAAACAAAAAGTCGTTATTTCGAGAGATTATAGAAATCGTTTTAGTTGCGTTTATATTAGCGTCCGCAATAAAGGTCTTCGCGTTCGAATTGTACAAGATTCCGACGGGCTCGATGAGGCCGACTTTGATAGAAGGCGACAGGATAGTTGTGATAAAGTTTATATTTGGACCTCGCATCCCCTTTTTAAGGATTCGCCTGCCGGGGCTTCGACAACCAAAAAGGGGGGAGATAATAGTCTTTATTTCGCCGGATGACCCTAAGAAAGTTTTCATTAAAAGGCTTGTAGCTACGGGGGGCGAGACGGTCGAAATCTTAAGCGGGAAATTATTGATAAACGGCAAATTTATTGATAAACCGCCGGTTTTCAGAAGGATTTTTTATTACAACAAAGGGGAATACGGCGAAGAGAACAAAGTAATTCATGTCCCTGAAGATTGCTACTTTGTTTTGGGCGATAATTCCGCTTTGAGCAGGGATAGCAGATATTGGGGTTTCGTCCCGAAGAAACAGATAATCGGCAAAGCAGTTTTGATCTGCTGGCCCCCGAAAAGAGTCCAATTTATATACGACCGATAATGAAATGAATTTGGCAAATAAAATTTCAATTATACGAATAGTATTGATTCCGTTTTTTATTTGGGCGATCGTCTATTACAGCACGGAACGCGATTACTTAAGATTTGTAGCGTTGGGTTTTTTTGGGCTCGCAGTTTTAAGCGATGCGGTAGACGGTTATCTGGCTCGGGTATTAAAACAGAGAACGACGTTGGGAACTTTCTTAGACCCGATCGCCGATAAACTACTGTTGATTACTGCTTTCATCTGTTTATCGGTGCTGGATAATTTGCCGGCTTCGCTTAGGTTGCCGCCGTGGGTGCCTATAATCGTAGTGAGCCGCGACGTTATAATTATCCTTGGCGCCGTAGTAATATTCCTGATGGCAGGTGTGGTTGAAATTTCACCCAGCTGGTTAGGAAAAGCAACAACATTTTTTCAAATGGCGACAATTATAAGCGTCCTTTTGAAGTATCCTCATTCGAACTATATATGGAATCTGGCAGTCGTATTCACCGTTTTATCCGGTATCGACTACGTCATACGGGGGACTCGTCTCTTAAACGAGAATCATAAGAGAAAATAAGATGTTGCTTGTGCTATCGTTATTGATAAGTTACTTAATCGGTTCGATGCCGACCAGTTATATTTTGGGAAAGGCCATGCGAGGCATAGACATAAGACAGTTCGGCAGCGGAAATGTAGGCGCTACGAATGTCTATCGTGTAGTGGGTAAATTACCGGGCATCTTGGTGCTTATCATAGATATCGCTAAAGGATTAATTTGCGTAACTTTAATCGCAAATCTATGTTTGCGTTTAGGTATTTCAATTAATCCAGAGAATTATAGATTGGCGCTCGGCCTGGCCGCTGTAATTGGACATGACTGGACAGTATTTTTGAAGTTCAAAGGTGGAAAAGGGGTAGCGACATCCAGTGGCGTGCTTATAGGGATTGCCCCAAAAATATTCTTATTAGGACTTCTTATATGGATTTGTGTCTTTCTCTGGAAGAGATATGTCTCTCTGGCTTCGATTACTTCCGTCGTTTCTGTGCCCATATTTTTTTCCATTTTATCATATCCGGTCTCTTATGTTATTTTTAGTTCCTGCATCTGTGCGATAACGGTTTACAAACACCTTCCAAACGTCAAAAGGCTCGTCCGTGGCGAGGAAAACAAAATCATCTTTAGAAAATAGGGACAGTCCCGCTGCTGAAGCGAAGGGTGTCCCCCTTATCCTTATATAGGGGACACCCTCCCGATTAACGCAGGGACTGTCCCTATTTTATTTGACTAAATAGTGCGAATAGGTTAAAATAAGATTTTTAATGAATAAAGACAAAAGGGTTGCTATAATAGGGGATGGCGGATGGGGAACAACTTTAGCGATACTCCTTCGTAAAAAAGGAGTTACGGTAAACCTATGGGGAATATTCCCAGAATATGTTGAGGTACTGAAATCTAAGCGTGAAAATGTAAAGTTTCTTCCCGGCGTTAAAATCCCCGACGATCTATTTATTACCTCAGACTTGTCAGAAGCACTAGAAGATATAGATACTTTGGTCCTTGCCGTTCCTTCTCAACATATGCGGGGACTAATTGCGCGACTTAAAGATATCAATATCGATGTAAGATATTTTTTGAGCGCGTCAAAGGGCATCGAAAACAAGACGTTGATGAGGATGTCGCAGATAATACGGGATGTGTTAGGACCTGTTCGGGTAGGAGTGTTATCCGGTCCGACCATTTCCTATGAAGTCGCAAGGGGGCTTCCTACAACAGTTGTAGCAGCTTCCGAAAACGAAGAGATAGCAAAAGAGATTCAAGATTTATTTATGACCGACAATTTCAGGATCTATACAAATACCGATGTCGTCGGCGTTGAGCTGGGAGGTTCCCTAAAGAACGTAATCGCCATCGCTGCGGGAATATCCGACGGCCTTGGATTCGGAGTCAATACAAAATCAGGATTATTGGTCAGAGGTATAGTAGAAATTGCGCGCTTGGGAGCCAAGATGGGTGCGAAACGGGAGACATTTTACGGCATCAGCGGGCTTGGAGATTTAATAACGACGTGCGTCAGCCCCCACGGGAGAAATAGATGGTTTGGCGAGGAGATCGCCAAAGGAAGAAAAACGGATGAGATCTTAAAAAGCACGGAAATGGTTATCGAAGGGGTCGGCACAGCCAAATCTTGTTATGAGCTTAGTAAAAAATACGACGTAGAGATGCCCATCTCCCAACAAATTTACGCTGTAATCTACGATGGCAAGGATCCCAAGCTTGCGGTTCGCGATTTAATGACTCGGCAAAAAAAATCCGAACTTTAAACCGGGGCGTGGCTCAGTTTGGTAGAGCACCTGAATGGGGTTCAGGTGGTCAGCGGTTCAAGTCCGCTCGCCCCGACCATTTATGTGCAATCGGCTTTGAATACGAGGTCCATTAAATAGAGGTATAGGAGATGGAAAAGATAAATGTAGGTTTAATAGGATTTGGGGTTGTTGGCGCCGGTGTCGTAAAGGCGTTTAAGGAGAAAGCCGCCCAACTAGGGAAAAAAGTAGGCGCACGTTTGGTTCTAAAAGCGATCTGCGATAAGGAATTCAGAAAAAAAAGGAATGTCAGAGCAGATAAGAAACTATTCACCCGCGATGTAAATAAAATTTTAGGCAACCCTGAAATTGATATAGTCGTAGAATTGATTGGAGGAATTCATCCCGCAAAGGAATTTATATTAAAAGCTATTAAAAACGGCCAACACGTCGTCACCGCAAATAAGGCGCTTTTGGCGAAAGAGGGAGATGAAATTTTTGAGGCCGCGCAAAGGGCAGGGGTGGATATATTCTTTGAGGCATCCGTAGGAGGCGGAGTTCCTATAATCAAGGCTCTGCGCGAGGGCCTGGTTTCGAATGATATAGATACCATGCTTGGAATTGTCAACGGAACTTCCAATTATATATTATCATCTATGGCGAACGAGGGCTTAAATTTTCATGATGCCCTTTTGGAGGCGAAACGAAAAGGATATGCTGAGCGAAATCCGTCGTTGGACATCGAGGGGGTTGATTCCGCACATAAACTGGCGATCTTGACTTTGCTCGGATTTGGCAAAGCGGTAAAATTGGAAGACATTTATGTCGAGGGAATTTTAGATATTTCGCAAAATGATATCAGGTATGCGGAGGAGTTTGGATACGCCATCAAGCTCCTTGCGATCGCCAAAAATGTCGATGGCGAACTTGAGGTAAGGGTGCACCCTACTTTGCTTTCCAAGGAACATCTATTGTCAAACGTCGGCGGAGTATATAATGCGATTTACGTCCACGGAGACTTAGTCGGAGGAACTCTATTTTATGGCAGGGGGGCGGGACAAAATCCGGCAGCCAGTTCTGTCATAAGCGACATAGTCGATTTGGCACGTAATTTAAGGTTTAATTCCGTTGGCAGAGTCCCGATTTATATAAAGAATAAAGCCATTAAGAAGATCAGGAAGATAGAAGAGATTGAAGCCAGATATTATATTCGTTTCTCCTGTATAGATAAGCCCGGCGTCCTTGCGAAGATCTCCGGTATTTTAGGGCGCCATAAAATTTCAATCGCAAGCGTTGGGCAAAAGGAGAGAAGAAAGGCAAGGATTGTGCCGGTCGTTATGATGACCCACGAAGCCAAAGAGAAAAATATGCAACAGGCATTAGAAGAGATAGACAGACTTCCGGTAATAAGGCGCAAAACTGTAGCGATACGGGTCGAAAGATAACCATGAACTACAATGGAGTCATCGATAGATACAGGGATTTTCTCCCAATAACTAAAAAAACCCCCGTTGTGACTTTAAAGGAGGGCGATACACCGCTACTCTATTCAAAGGGTTTAAGCAAGCTGCTGGGAGATGGTTATGAGGTATATTTAAAATACGAGGGCGTAAATCCCACCGGTTCTTTTAAAGATAGAGGGATGACCGTTGCGGTATCAAAAGCGCTTGAAGATAAGTCAAAGGCCGTCGTGTGCGCTTCGACAGGAAATACTTCCGCGTCCGCAGCGGCATATGCGTCGAAGGCAAATATTAAATGTATCGTTTTAATACCGAAGGGCGCAATCGCCTTGGGCAAACTCGCACAAGCATTGATGCACGGGGCAGAAGCGTTAGCTATAAATGGAAATTTTGACGATGCATTTAATTTAGTTAAAGAGATAACCAGGGTTTGTCCGATAACGATTGTCAACTCGATAAATCCATATCGATTGGAGGGACAGAAGACGGGTGCGTTTGAAATCTGCGATTGTTTAAAAGGCGTTCCGGATTATCATTTTATTCCCGTCGGAAATGCCGGAAATATTACCGCCTATTGGAAAGGATATAAGGAGTACAATTCGAAGGGTAAAATAGACGGTTTGCCGAAGATGATGGGATTTCAAGCCGAAGGGGCAGCTCCCATTGTACGCGGCAAAGTAATAAAAAACCCGAAGACCATTGCTACTGCGATTCGCATCGGAAATCCCGCAAGCTGGAGGAGAGCCGAAGAAGCGCGCGATGAATCCGGGGGCCTAATCGGTATGGTTTCGGATAAGGAGATTTTAGATTCTTATAAATATTTGGCAAATAAAGAGGGGTTGTTCGTCGAACCAGCATCAGCGGCGTCTGTAGCCGGGTTGTTGAAACTTTCGCGTAAGAGATATTTTAAGCCCGGGCAAAAAGGAAAAGTGCGGATTGTTTGCGTCTTAACAGGGCACGGGCTTAAAGATCCGGATAGAGCGATTTCATCGTTGCGCAAACCAAAGGTAATCAGCGCAAATATAGATTCGGTCTTAAAGGTAATTAAAATATGAAATACATCGTTTTAATCGGCGACGGCATGGCGGATTACCCGATAAAAAAACTAGGCGGAAAAACTCCTTTGGAGGTCGCCAAAATTCCGAATATGAATTACATCGCAAAGAACGGAAAGGTCGGGATAGCCCGGACTATTCCAGCCGGTTTTTCTCCCGCATCCGATGTGGCAAACCTTTCGATATTAGGCTATGATCCCACAAAATATTATTCGGGCAGAGGACCATTGGAAGCTGCGAATATGGGCATTGAATTGGGGCCCGACGACATTGCCTTTCGATGTAATCTGGTTACCGTGGATGAAGAAAAAATGATCGATTATTCTGCCGGCCATATTACCTCAAGGGAAGCGGCGGCGTTAATTAAATATTTGGATAAGGCACTCGGTTCGGAAAAGATAAGGTTCTATCCAGGGGTAAGTTATCGCCATTTGATGGTCGTTCGCGACAAGTCATTGAAACATGCATTACTTAAAACGGACTGCGCTCCTCCGCATGATATTACCGGATGGAAGATAAAAGAACACCTGCCAAAGGGCGAGGGTGCGCAATTTTTAATTCGGCTCATGGAAGACTCTAAGTCATCTCTTGCAAAACATGAGGTAAATAAAGTGAGGATCGATTTGAATGAGAACCCTGCTAATATGATTTGGCTCTGGGGCCAGGGCGTCTTAACCAATATGCCGAAGTTTAAGGATAAGTTTGGGGTCGGTGGCTCTGTAATTTCAGCCGTTGACTTAATAAAAGGAATTGGAAAAATTATCGGGCTCGCCGTTATTAAAGTTCCCGGTGCAACTGGATATTACGACACGAATTATCAAGGGAAGGCTGAGTACGCTTTGAATTCGCTCAAGAAAAAGGATTTCGTCTTCGTTCACGTTGAAGCACCGGATGAAGCAGGCCATAATGGTGACCTTCGAGCTAAAATAGGCGCAATCGAAAATTTCGACAGGTTCGTAGTCGGAACTATTTTAAATCGTTTTAAGAAACTCAAGAATTTTAGAATAATGGTTATGCCGGATCATGTTACTCCGGTCTCGGTCAGGACCCATACCAAGGAGCCGGTTCCGTTCGCAATCTATGGAAAAAACATAGAACCGGACGAAGCGCTCATCTATAGTGAAGCATCCGCTAAAAACAGTAAATTTGTTTTTGAGCACGGTCACGAACTGATAGAATATCTTATAAAAGGGGATTAGCATAAAAGTGACAACTCTAATCGTGCAAAAATTCGGCGGAACTTCCGTCGCAAATCCGGAGAGAATTAAAAACGTAGCGGAGAAGGTAGTCAAATATAAAAGGAGAGGAGATGATTTAGTAGTGGTTGTCTCGGCACTGGGGGATACCACCGATGAATTAATCGACTTGGCTTATAAGGTTTCGGATGAGCCGTCCGAACGAGAGATGGACATGCTCATCTCTACAGGAGAGCAGGTTTCTTGCGCACTGCTGGCAATGGCGGTTCAGGAACTAAAAGTCCCTGCAATCTCTTTTACCGGCGCTCAGATAGGGATAATCACGGATACCTCTCATACCAAAGCTCGAATATTGGAGGTCTCTGCTGCAAGGATAAATGAGGAGATAAAGAAAGGCAAGGTTGTTATCGTCGCGGGATTTCAAGGGTTAAGTATTGCGAACGAAATTACGACCCTAGGCCGTGGCGGAAGCGATTTGACCGCAGTTGCGTTGGCGAAAGCACTCGGCGCTAAAGCCTGCGAAATCTATACTGACGTCAAGGGAGTTTATACTGCCGACCCAAGGATAGTTTTTAATGCAAGGAAGCTGGAACGTATAAGTTATGATGAGATGCTGGAGATGGCGTCATTGGGCGCCAAGGTATTGCAAGCGAGGTCCGTCGAATATGCAAAACGTTATGGCGTCACCATGCATGTTCGGTCAAGTTTTTCTAATGCGGACGGTACAATCATTTCCAAGGAGGTAAAAGAGATGGAAAAAATAGACGTCAGCGGCATTACTTTACAGAAGGACGAAGCGAAAGTCACCATATGTGATGTCCCTGATAAACCCGGCATCGCAGCGAGGATATTCAGACAGCTCGCTTTAAATAATATCGTTATAGATATGATAGTTCAGAATATAAGCCGGACTGGAATAACGGATATATCCTTCACCGTCTTAAAAGAAGATTTGCCGAAGACTATTAAGGTGGCCAGAAGGGTGGCCAGAACTGTAGGCGCAGGCGATGTCGTCAAGGACGTAAATATAGCGAAGGTCTCCGTAGTCGGAATAGGAATGAGGAGCCATTCGGGAATTGCGGCACGAATGTTCGAAACACTGGCATCAAAGAAGATAAATATCGAGATGATTTCCACCTCTGAGATAAAGATTTCGTGCGTCATTAAAAAACGCTGCGCTGAAGAGGCGGTCAGGGCACTTCACCGAGAATTTGAACTGAGAAAAGGGAAGAAAAGAAAATAATTTAATTTTGAGGTAAGTTAAAATGGCGGAAGTAAAACTTTATGATACCACATTACGCGATGGTGCGCAGACGGAAGGCATCTCTTATTCCGTAACCGATAAGATACGCATCGCACAAAAGCTGGACCACTTAGGAATCCATTATATCGAAGGAGGCTGGCCTGGTTCTAACCCCAAGGATATGGCCTTCTTTAAGGCGGCCAAACGTACGCGTTTTAAGAATTCATTAATCGCTGCTTTTGGTTCAACCCGAAGGGCTAATGCCAAAGTTTGGAACGATTCCAATGTCCGTTCGCTTTTGGAGGCCGGAACGAAAATCGTTACCGTCTTCGGAAAAAGTTGGGACCTGCACGTAAAAGATGTGTTAGGTACCAGCCCGGAGGAAAATTTGAAGATGGTCAGCGAAACGGTCTCATATCTTAAATCCAAGAATAAACGGGTATTCTATGATGCGGAACATTTCTTCGACGGATATAAGGACAACCCTGAATACGCGTTAAAGACGCTTTTCGCCGCTAAAGATGCAGGGGCGGATTGCATTGTCCTGTGCGACACAAATGGCGGAACGATTACTTCCGATTTTATTAATATCGTCAAAGACGTGAGGGCAAAATTGAGGGGTAGCATCGGGGTCCACTGTCATAACGACGTAGATATGGGGGTTGCAAATACGATTGCCGCTGCGCAGATCGGATGCGACCATTTACAGGGGACATTTAATGGTTATGGGGAACGCTGCGGAAACGCTGACCTCGTTTCAATCATCGGAAACTTAAAATTGAAACTTAATGTGAATTGCATTTCAGATACAAAACTGAAAGAGCTCACCGAGGTATCCAGGTATGTCGCTGAAATCAGCAATATGAAGCAACGCGAAAATCAACCCTTTGTCGGAACCACTGCTTTTACTCATAAGGGCGGAGTCCATGTCAATGCGATTATGAAAAACCCACGCACTTATGAGCATATCGAACCTCATCTGGTTGGGAACAAAAGGAGGATTTTAGTATCCGAACTTTCCGGGAAAACTTCCATTATTCTAAAGGCGAAGGAATTAGAGCTCGATTTAAAGAAAGAAGCACCGAGGACAAGGAAGATACTAAAATTACTACAAAAACTCGAACACGAGGGGTATCACTTTGAGGCAGCTGAAGGGTCTTTCGAATTGTTGCTAAAAAGGGCTTTCAAAAAATATAAACGCTTCTTTGAACTGGAGGGGTTCAGGGTCGTCGTCGAACATCGTAACGGCAGGTTAATCTCGGAAGCGACCATAAAATTGAAAGTGAACGACGTAGAAGAACACACCGCTGCCGAAGGCGACGGTCCGGTTAACGCTTTGGATAACGCTCTCAGGAAGGCCCTGACGGATTTTTATCCTACGCTTTCAGAAATGCACCTCTCCGACTTTAAGGTAAGGGTGCTCGACGAAAAGGCGGGCACGGCTGCGAAGGTTAGGGTCTTAATCCAATCGCAGGACGCTAAAGATTCATGGTGGACAATCGGGGTATCGGAGAACATAATCGAGGCATCCTGGGATGCGCTGGTGGATTCAGTCGAATATAAACTGCTCAAAGACCGCAAATCGTAAATGAGGATATGCGAGAAATTCCATCCGTCTATAATCCAAAAAATGCGGAAACGAAATGGTATAAATTTTGGGAAGATAAAAAATTTTTTCACGCCGAGCCAGATCCCAAAAGAAAACCCTACACAATAGTTATCCCTCCGCCTAATATCACCGGCATCCTCCATATGGGCCACGCACTCAATAATACCGCCCAGGATATTTTGATAAGATGGAAGAGGATGTTCGGGTTTTGCACCGAATGGCTCCCCGGGACCGATCACGCTGGTATCGCAACTCAAAACGTCGTCGAAAAAGAGTTGGCTAAAGAGGGGATCAAGCGGCAAGACTTAGGGCGCGAGAAATTTTTGGAACGCGTCTGGCAATGGAAGGAACAATACGGTTCCACAATAATCTCCCAGCTTAAAAGGCTCGGATGTTCATGCGACTGGGACCGCACCAGATTTACAATGGATGATAAATATTCAAAGGCGGTCAAGGAGGTTTTCGTCGCTCTTTGGAATAAAGGATTAATTTATCAGGGCGACAAAGTTATAAATTGGTGTCCAAGATGCCAGACGGCGTTAAGCGATGAGGAAGCGCAGCACAGAAATTTAAAAGGTTATCTCTACTATATAAAGTATCCCGTTAAGGGCGAAAATAGATACGTAACCGTTGCGACTACCCGTCCGGAGACGATGTTGGGCGATGTCGCAGTCGCCGTCAATCCAAAGGATAAGCGGCATAAGGATATTTTAGATAAAACAATAATTTTGCCGATACTGGAAAGGCCGTTAAAGGTCGTAACCGATGCTTTCGTTGACCCAAAATTTGGAACAGGCGTAGTTAAAGTCACTCCGGCGCACGATCCGAACGATTTCGATATGGGCAAACGGCATGGTCTAGAACCGGTCCTGGTTATGAATCCGAACGGGACCATGAATAAAAATGCCGGCGATTACGAGGGGATGGATAGATTTGAGGCGCGCGAGGCGATTTTGGAAGACTTAAAAGAACGAAGGTTGTTGGAAAAGATAGAGCCGCATTCGTATTCAGCCGGACATTGTTACAGGTGTCATACGGTCGTCGAACCATATCTGTCCAGGCAGTGGTTCGTTAAGATGAGACCTCTGGCTAAACCCGCTATCGAAGCTGTGAAGAGCGGAAAAATTAAATTTTATCCGGCGAGATGGACGAAAGTTTATTTGAACTGGATGGAGAATATACAGGATTGGTGTATTTCAAGACAGATATGGTGGGGGCACAGAATTCCGATTTGGTATTGCCTTGACTGCAAGAAATTGGCCATCGCTGACGTAGAAAGTCCCAAAAAATGCGGGATATGTAATTCGCAGAATCTCAAACAAGATGAAGATGTTCTTGATACCTGGTTTTCATCGTGGATTTGGCCATTTTCGACGTTCGGCTGGCCCGAGAAGACAGATGTCTTAAAATATTTTTATCCTACTTCTTCCTTGATTACGGCACAGGAGATAATCTTCTTTTGGGTCGCCCGAATGATTATGGCGGGCCTTGAATTCATGAAAGATGTTCCTTTTAAGGACGTCTATATTCACGGCACGGTTCGCGATGCAACCGGCACTAAGATGTCGAAGTCTTTAGGCAACATGATCGACCCCG
>Ga0111183_1033_pt1 | contig 14066 bp, 12 predicted proteins | sample DeeMarSWOR324_28_FD_80238 | JGI IMG/M metagenome (GOLD analysis project Ga0111183, IMG submission 80238) | Omnitrophica WOR_2 bacterium SM23_29 | reverse complement strand
ATTGAGCGAAGCGGAATTGGATTGGATTTTGAGGAATTATGGCGAAGAGAGATTTCATAGGAGGATCGCAAAGGCGATAGTCAGAGAGAGGAAGATGAAATCGATCGAAACGACGGGAAGGCTCGTTGAAATCATTATGCGGGCTGTGCCATATAAAGGAAGACATGGCAAAGTTCATCCTGCGACAAGGACATTTCAATCGTTGCGTATTGCGGTTAACAAGGAGTTGGATGCATTGAAGTCCGCGCTTGGCGATGCGATGGAGTTATTACGGCCTTCGGGAGCGCTTTGCGTAATATCGTATCATTCTTTGGAGGATAGGATAGTAAAGGAGAAATTCAGAGAAGCCGCGGCAAAGGGGATTTTGGAAGTTGTTTCGAAGAAACCCATAAGGGCCAATGAAGAGGAGATTAAAGATAATCCGAGGTCGCGAAGCGCAAAGTTGCGCGTCGCGAGGATAAGATAAGGCTAAAAATATGAAAGTCCATAGATTTTTGACTATAACATCGATAATAACAACAGTTGCTTTACTGTATGTCAATCAACAGATCACGCTCATTCGCTTGAGTTACGACATAAAAGAGCAGGAGAAAACGTGTTCCTTCCTTCTTGACCGCAATAAAATTTTATTGTATAATATTGAACACCTCGAATCGCCACACCGACTTGAAGAGGTACTGCTTGCGAATAATATAGAGTTGGAAGTTCCGTCAAAGGAACGGATTATCTTAGTTTCTGCAACGCCGGAGAAACCTGGCACAAGCGAGATAAAGAAGATTGCGAGAGCAACGGGTCCGTTGGGGAAAGTTCGCCAGGCGATTGCCAGCATATTTGTTTTAGGGTCTGAAGCGCAAGCAAGACCAGTTAAATAACATATATCGTGTATAATAGAGCCCACAAAAACCGCCTTAATTTCATCTTTTCTATATTCATTTCTTTATTAGTCCTTCTGCTGATTCGCATTGCATACCTTCAATTAGCGCTTTCTCATAATCTCGCTAGGCTCGCCAAAAAACAGCATGCCGCAGTTATCGAACTTCAACCGAAGCGCGGAACGATCTATGACAGAAATATGTGCCCTTTAGCGATTTCTCTGAATTTGGATTCTGTCTATGCTAACGCAAGGGAGATAAAGGATAAAGAGAACGTTGCGCGGATGCTTTCGCCTATCTTGAATTTAAGCGAAGACTTTTTACTCGAACGTTTAACTCGAGACAAGGGCTTTATTTGGCTTAAAAGAAAACTTACCCCAACGGAATCTGCGCGCGTCAAGGCACTTTGCATTAAGGGCATAGAACTCGTCAAAGAACCGAAGAGATTTTATCCGAACGATTCGCTTGCAAGTCACGTGATTGGCTATGTTGGGATGGATGATAAGGGATTGGAGGGATTGGAGCTTTTCTACGATGAGTATTTAAAAGGGACCCCGGGTTATCGCGCTACATTAAGAGACGCAAGACGCCGGCCGATAGCATCTTTTGAGTACGAATATTTCCCCCCGATGGATGGCTTCGATTTGGTACTGACAATCGATGAAGTGATACAACACATCGCGGAGCGCGAAATAGAAAGGGCTATGAAAGAAGCCAAACCTATAGGCGCTTGCATTATAATAATGGATCCAAGGACAGGCGATATATTAGCCCTGTCAAACCGCCCTACCTATGGGTTGAATTCCTTTTCAAAAGAACCGTTTGAAAAAAAGAGAAATCGTGCTGTGACGGACATGTTTGAACCCGGTTCCACATTTAAGATAGTGACTGCAGCCGCTGCGCTCGAGAATAAGGTTGCAGATTTAAACGATAAGTTTTTCTGCGAAAATGGGGAATATAAAATCGCTGGACATATCTTACACGACCATAGACCTCACGGATGGTTGACGTTCAGGCAGGTCATCGAGAAATCGTCGAATATCGGAACGGTGAAGGTCGCGCAGATTTTAGGTCCTTCCGAATTATATAAGTTCATCAAGAAATTTGGATTTGGGGAGTTGACTGAAATTGATTTGCCTGGTGAGGTGCCGGGCTTCGTTCGTTCACCTTCTTTATGGTCGAAGCTTTCGATAGGCGCGATTCCAATGGGTCAAGAAATTACTATAACGCCCGTTCAGCTTGCGTGTGCGATTTCAGCAATAGCCAATAACGGCAATTTAGTCAGGCCGCGAATTGTAAGAGCAGTTCAGGACAAACGAGGTGAAGTTATAAAGTCATTTGAGCCAACCGTTGTCAGGGGGATTCTTTCCGAGGAGACCGCAGCGATGATGAAAGATATTTTAAGCGGCGTAGTGACAGATGGAACAGGAAGGTTGGCAGAGGTTGAGGGCTACAGGGTTGCTGGCAAGACCGGGACCTCACAGAAAATCGAACCCAATGGAACGTATTCCCATTCAAGATTTATCGCTTCGTTCATCGGCTTCGCTCCGGTTGACGACCCGAGAATTGCGGTTGTTGTAATACTTGATGAGCCCAAGCCATTTTACTTCGGCGGCGTCGTCGCTGCCCCGGTTTTTAAAAGGGTAACGCAGAGCGTCTTGAGGTATTTGGAGATTAAGCCCCAACGCCTGATGCAGGTTAAGAGAGCAATTGAAAGCGTAGAGGATTGAGGTGAAATTAAAAGATCTATTGAGGTCGATTGAATATAAAAGTTCCGAGATAGGCTCCGATGACATCGAAGTTGATGGAATCGCGTGCGATTCCAAAGCGATAAAGAACGGTTATTTATTCATTGCTGTTCCCGGGACAAAATTGGACGGTCATAATTTTGCGGGCGAGGCGGTTGAGAGAGGCGCGGTAGCGGTCGTAGTGCAAAAGGATGTTGTGCTGGCCGATGGCATTCCAAAGATTTATGTGAAGGATTCGCGGTACGCATTAGCTAAAATTGCAAACGAATTTTACGGAAAGCCATCTGAAAAGATAAAATGCATAGGTATAACGGGGACCAATGGCAAAACGACGATTTCATATTTAATGGATAGCATCCTCTCAGCTTCTGGTTATAAAGTAGGAATTATAGGAACGGTAAATTACAGGATCGGACAGAGGGTTATCCCAGCTACCAACACAACGCCCGGGCCCATTGAATTACATAATTTCATAAGTGAGATGGTTCAACATTCTTTCGATTATTCTGTGATTGAGATCTCCTCCCATTCGCTAGACCAGAGAAGGGTGGAGGGGATTAAATTTGAAGTCGGGATATTTACCAATTTAAGCGGCGACCATCTCGATTATCATAAGACGTTGGATGAGTATTTCAATGCCAAAGCGAAATTGTTCGAAGGATTGGATAAAGATTCTTATGCCGTAATAAACGTCGACGATGAATGGGGTAAAAAACTGCTTAAGCGCTCGAAGGGGAAAATTACGACCTACGGGATTAAAACCAACGCTATGTTTATTGCAACTCAAATTGATCTGTCCTTAGGGGGAACTAAATTGGTAGTACAAACTCCGAACGGAAGGACGAATATCAATACGAAACTGATAGGTTTACACAACGTATATAATATCACTGCCTCGATAGCAGCCGGAGCCTGCCTAGGCATCCCCTTTGATTTAATTAAGGATGGCGTTGAAAATCTAACCTCGGTTCCAGGCAGGCTTGAAGCTATAGATTGCGGGCAGCCATTTAAAGTATTTGTGGATTATGCGCATACCGATGATGCACTCCATAATGTGCTATCTGCTTTAAGGCCGCTTATATCGAAGCGAATAATCGTGGCCTTTGGATGCGGAGGTGAGCGGGACAGGACTAAACGCCCGAGGATGGGCAGGGTAGCCGGCGAACTCGCCGATTTCATCGTGGTTACCTCTGATAACCCTAGAAGCGAAGAACCCGAATCGATTGCACAGGAGATAGCAACAGGAATCGAAATGAAAGATTATACGATAATTTTAGATAGAGCCGAGGCAATAAAGGAGGCTTTATCCAGAGCAAAGGAAGGAGACTGCGTACTAATCGCAGGCAAAGGGCACGAACCATATCAGGTTTTAAAGAATACAACCGTAGCCTTCGATGATAGGGAGGTTACAAAGAAGATTCTATGTTCGATGTAAAAGATATTTTAGAGGCGACTGAGGGTAGGTTATTAAAAGGCAAAGCAGAAACCGCCTTCGTTGGGATTTCAACGGACACCAGGAGACTAAAACGAGGGGAGCTCTTCATCGCTATTAAGGGTCAAAATTTCGACGGACATGATTTTATTGAAGAAGCCCGATCTAAAGGCGCAAGCGGTGCGATTGTTAGCTTAAATAAAGATTGGGCCGGTTTGAAACAAAACGATTTCATTTTGATAGCAGTTTGCGATTCGATTAAATCATTAGGAGACATTGCTAATTTTCATAGGAGCAAATTCGATATTCCAATAATTGCAGTAACCGGCTCTAACGGGAAGACGACAGCAAAGGAGATGTTGGCATCCATTCTATCCAAAACATACGGGGTACTGAAGAACGAAGGGACGGAGAATAATTTAATCGGCGTACCGCTTAACCTTTTAAAATTAACCAGTGTTTGCGAGATTGCGGTTCTCGAATTGGGGACGAACCGTTTCGGTGAAATCACCAAACTCGCTGAGATCGCCCAGCCCGATTGCGGCATAATTTTAAATATTGGCCCATCGCATTTGGAATTTTTTGATTCCGTAGATAATATAAGACAGGAGAAGCTGAGCCTTCTTAGACGGTTAGGAAGCGATGGGATATCGGTTGTAAACGGCGATGATGAAAATTTGGTAAAAGGAGCGAAAAGCCTGTGCGCAGAAGTTATAACGTTCGGTTTAAATTCCGATTGTAATTTCAGGGCGAGCGGAATTGAAGAGTATGAGGAAGGTATTAGGTTTATCTTAAACGATAGATATCGATTCCATTTGAAGATTTTAGGACGGCACAATGTCTATAATGCATTGGCGAGTATTGCGGCAGGCTCATTATATGGCATTGAATTTGATGAGATGGGCGAAGTTTTAGAGAACTTTAAATTGCCGTACTTAAGGATGGAATTTATTATAGCCGACGGCATTAGATTTATATTCGATTGTTATAATTCAAATCCGCTCTCGATGGCGAGCGCTATCGACTCGCTTAAGGACTTGAATGCTTCCAGAAGAAAGGTGATAATCGCCGGGGATATGTTCGAGTTAGGCGAAGGCAGCCCTTATTTTCATAAACAAGTAGGCAGACAAGCAGCGCTTGCTAAAGTGGATATTTTAGTGGGTGTGGGTCCGCTCTCCAGATTTATTTTGGAGGGCGCACAGGAGGAGGGTATCGGCGGTAAATCCCTCCTCCATTTTGAAAATTCCGTGGATGCTGCAAAAGCACTTAAAGATATATTGAAAGAAGGCGATTTAGTATTGGTGAAAGGTTCGCGCGCAGTGAAGATGGAGGAGATAAAAAAGTGTTTTACTACCTTCTTTACCCATTAAGGGACATATTCTTTGGCTTTAACGTATTTAAGTACATCACGTTCAGAGCTGCCGGAGGTGCGGTAACAGCCTTCTTGTTCAGCGTTTTATTAGGCCCGTTTATAATCAGGAGGTTAAGGCAATTTAAGATTGAGCAGGTCGTAAGAAAAGAGGAAGCCGAAGGCATCTACGAATTGCATAAGAGCAAAGAGGGTACCCCAACGATGGGCGGGCTTCTTATCGTGTTGGCGATTATTTTATCGACGGTTTTATGGGCGGACCTGACAAATAAATATGTGCTGCTTGCAATATTTTCGACTGCGTGGCTGTGCGTCGTAGGCTTCGTAGACGATTATATAAAGTTGTCACGTAAAAGATCCAAAGGATTGACTGCTATATCCAAGTTGATGGGGCAGCTTTTCCTTGGGTTGTTGCTGGGGCTTTATATCTATTTAGACCCACAAATCGGACAGAGGCTGGACGTGCCTTTTTTTAAGAATTTAATAATAGATCTGGGGTTCTTATATATCTTTTTTACGATATTGGTAATAGTTGGTTCATCGAATGCTATGAATTTGACCGATGGACTCGACGGCCTCGCAATAGGTTGTACGATAATGGTCGTGCTTACTTTTATGGGCTTAAGTTATGTGACGGGCAATTTTAAGATAAGCGATTATTTAAACATCATTTATATCCCTGGGACTGGTGAGCTCACTATATTTTGCGCAACGATTTTGGGTGCGTGTTTAGGTTTTTTATGGTTTAACTGCCATCCCGCAAACGTCTTTATGGGCGATACAGGTTCTTTGGCATTGGGCGGTGCCATTGGAGTGGTTTCGACATTTATAAAGAAGGAGTTGTTGCTTTTATTAGTTGGCGGAATTTTTGTTGCCGAGGCCCTTTCTGTTATCCTACAGGTCTTATCGTATAAGTTATTTAAAAAACGCATATTTCTGATGGCACCTCTTCATCATCATTTTCAGATGAAGGGTTGGTCCGAGAATAAAGTTGTAGTCAGGTTTTGGATTATCGGAGCGATTTTGGCGCTCTTAAGCCTATCCACATTGAAACTCAGATGAGATGCGATTTCAAAAATAGGAAAGTTTCTGTTGTCGGGCTTGCGCGTAGCGGAATGGCGGCTGCATTGCTTCTGCGCGATTTAGGGGCGGACGTGTATGCAACCGATTCCGGTGATTCTGAGGAGTTGAAGAAAAATAAAGAGTACCTTAAAGACAGGGCTATTAAAGTCGAAATAGGAGCGCATACACCCGATTTCGCCAAGAACAAAGATTTGATAGTGATAAGCCCGGGTATTGCCGATACTTCACCCGCGGTGATTTGGGCAAACGAAGATGGTCTTCCAATAATTAGCGAGATAGAGTTAGGTTATCTTTGTTGCGATGCGCCTATAGTTGCAATTACAGGGACGAACGGCAAATCGACCGTTACCACGCTCATAGGCGAGATATTAAACAGAGGCGGTAAGGATGCTGTGATTTGTGGAAATTTGGGTAATCCATTTTGCGGCGAGATGCCGAGGATTAAGACGAATTCCATAGTTGTATTAGAAGTTAGCTCCTTTCAATTGGAAAGGGTAAAGGAATTTAGACCTTATGTATCTGTCCTGTTGAATATTTCACAGAATCACTTCGATAGGCATCCCGATTTAGACGCGTATATAAATGCGAAGGCGCAAATTTTTCATAAACAGAATGGCGGTGATTGGGCGATCTTAAACTATGACGATGCGTTAGTCAGAAATCTTAATAAAGAAACGAAAGCGAATATCTTGTATTTCTCTCGAACCGAGAAAGTAATCGGTGCCTATTTGGATGAGGACTTCCTTAAGCTCTCGACTAATGGCAAAGAGCAGTTGCTGCGCGAAACATCGCAATTAAGGATAAAAGGGGGGCATAATATTGAAAATGTGCTTGCGAGTTTATGTGCTGCGTCGATATTTGATATAAATCCCGAACGCATGGCAGATGCGGTTAAAGATTTTAAGGGTTTAGAACATAGGTTTGAGTATGTGACCACCATCGATAGCATCGATTTTATAAACGATTCCAAAAGCACGACTGTACTTTCGACCATGAGGGCTTTGGAGGCGTGTGATAGGCCTGTGGTCTTAATCGCCGGTGGCAGAGACAAAGGCAGCGATTTTAAGAAAGCAAGGTCAACCATTGCCTCAAAGGTAAAGAACCTTGTTCTGGTTGGCACGTCGAAGGAGAAGATGAAGGGACATCTATCAGGGGTCGTTTCTATAAGCGAGGCAGATTCAATGGAAGAGGCGGTCAAGATAGCTTATTCTAAGGCAAATAAAGGCGATTCAGTTTTGCTATCGCCGATGTGCACGAGCTTCGATATGTTCAAAGATTTTGAGGAACGCGGTAAAGTTTTCAAGGAAGCGGTTTTAAAATTAAAATGAGAAAATTAAGGACTCAATTATTTATAGTTACGATCATCCTTATCGCGTTCGGCATTGTTATGGTCTATAGCGCCAGCGCTATCTACGCCTACGAATATCTTAAGGATAGCGCATATTTTTTAAAACGCCATTTGATATATTTGTTCTTGGGCGCACTCGCCGCGTTGTGGATTATGTCCGTCGATTACGATACCATTAAGAAGTACATCAAACCCGTTTTGGTAATTTCTTTCGTTTTGTTAATATTGGTTCTAATTCCTGGGATAGGACGAGAGATTGGGGGTGCCAGGCGCTGGTTCCGGTTTTCCGTCTTTAGTTTTCAACCCTCTCAAGTTGCAAAGTTGGCCTTAATTTTATATATTGCCGACGTGCTTTCCAGAAAGCAGAGCGAAATTAAAAGTTTCTTTCATGGCTTTATGCCGCCAATGATAATGCTGGGCTTAAGCGTTGGAACGATATTGCTTCAACCCGATTTAGGAACCGCTGTAGCGATTGCAATAGTTGTATATGTAATGTTATTCGTAGCAGGAATGAGGTTGTTTCATCTTGTACCACTGTTGGTCTCTTCGCTACCTATCTTGGCTGTTATAATTTTAACCAAGCCATATAGGATAAAGAGGATTTTGGCATTTTTAAATCCGTGGGAAGATCCGCAGGGAATAGGTTTTCAAATAATTCAGTCCTATGTGGCGTTAGGCTCCGGTGGTATTTTTGGTGTGGGCTTAGGGCAATCCCGGCAGAAATTATTTTATCTGCCTGGCGCGCACACCGATTTTATATTTTCCATAATTGGGGAAGAATTAGGTCTGATCGGCACCGCCTCGATTGTGGTATTATTTATTGTCTTCATATGGCTTGGGATTAAAATAGCGAAAAGGTCGAGAGACATGTTTGGCCATTTGGCTGCCTTAGGAGTAGTTATAATGATAGGATTAGAGGCGGTAATTAACATCGGCGTTGCGACGGGTTCGATACCGACGAAAGGGCTTCCGCTACCATTCATCAGTTATGGTGGCTCATCTCTTATATTCGATATGATGGGGGTAGCGTTACTTCTTAACATTGCCAAGTATAGCGAAAGAAATCAGCTTAGGACATGAAGGTATTGATTGCATGTGGCGGAACGGGAGGGCATATATTTCCGGGCATAAGCCTCGCGCAGGAACTGAAAACAAAAGAAGAGATTAAAGATGTTATTCTGGTCGGTACCAGCCATCCGCTTGAGAGAAAGATATTTAACTTCTCCGGTTTGCGCTACGCGACAATACCGACAGCGAAATTGGCGTTTTACAACCCTCTCAAATGTTTGTTTTTTCTAATAAAGTTTACGGCCGCCTCTTTTAAATCGATCTGGATATTGTTGAGGTTCAATCCCGATGTAGTTATAGGTTTTGGCGGCTATGCATCGTTTCCAATATGTATTTTTGCGGCGATTTTAGGTAAAAGCCTTTTTATCCATGAGCAAAATTACTTGCCTGGTTTAGCGAACAAGATACTTTCGGTTTTCGCAAAGGCGGTTGCAGTAAGTTTCAAAGAGACGCAGGAATACTTTAGAAGAAAAGTAATTTGTGTCGGAAATCCTATAAGGAGGCAACTATTAAAGGACGATAAGGAGAAGGCGATTAACTCATTTGGGTTAAGTTCGGAGAAATTCATAATTTTGGTGATGGGGGGGAGCCAGGGTTCGCATAAGGTAAATATGGTAATGTGCGATCTTTTAAGAACGCTCAATGACGAAGATAAAAGGCAAATACAGATAATTCATATAGCGGGAGAGCGCGATTATAATATAGTTTCCGATAGATATCGTGAAAGCGGCCTTGAGGCAAGGGTCTACGATTTCGTCGATGATATAGGCCGGGCTTATCGTGCTGTAGACCTTGTTATCTCAAGAGCAGGCGCAACAGCAATTTTTGAGATAGCGGCCTTAGGACTTCCTGCGGTATTGATACCGTACAAGTATGCCGGTGGGCATCAATATTATAATGCGAGGGCAATCGAGAGACAGGGCGGGGCCGTTATACTGGATGAATTGGAATTAACATCCGCTATTTTAAAGGATGAGATATTCGGTTTGAAAAATAACAGGTTGCGTTTGAATGCGCTATCGGAATGCGCGAGGAAATTTTCCGTGCCCGACGCTGCCAAACATCTCGCTGATTACATACTTGAAATTTAATGACATGATAAGATTAAACAATAAAAGGCACATACATTTAATCGGAATAGGCGGAATCGGAATGAGCGCAATAGCGCTGGTGTTGCTTCGAATGGGACATAAAGTAACAGGTTCCGACATAAAATCTTCGCGGCTTATAGAGAGGATTAAGTCCTGCGGCGGAAAGGTATTCTTTGGGCACGACGAGAAAAATATCAGAGGTGCTGACTTCGTAGTATTCTCCTCCTCGATAACAGCGGAAAATCCCGAATTGAAGGCAGCGCGTGATAAGAAGGTCGTCACTCTGCATAGGGCTGAGATGTTGGCGTTGCTTATGAATGGCAAAAAAGGGATTGCCATCACGGGCGCACACGGAAAAACGACCACCGCTTCTTTAATATCTCATATTCTATCTTACACGAAGTTAGATCCAACCGTTATATTAGGTGGCGAAGTCAAGTCCATTGATGGGAATGCCGCATTTGGACGCGGAGACTATTTTGTCGTCGAGGCGGATGAGAGCGATGGCTCGTTCGTTCATTTAAAGCCGCTCTACTGCGTTATCACTAATATCGATGCGGAGCACCTCGACTACTACAGAAATATCGGCGAGATTATGTCTTCGTATATGAAATTCATCGAGAAGATAAAGGCCGAAGGAAAACTCTTCGCTTGCGGTGACTGCGACAACATAAGACGCGTACTCCGGGCATATGAAAGGGGGGTTGTCTATTTCGGCCTGTCAAAAAGGTTGAACATATATCCCGAGGATATTAAGGCGCACAAGGACCACGCCGAATTTAACGTAATATATAATGGAGCTAACTTAGGAAGAGCGGCATTAAATATCCCCGGCGTCCATAATATTTCGAATGCGATGGCTGCGTTTGCGGTCGCATTGCAAGTCGGCTTAGATTTTGAAGCGATAAAGTATGCGGTAGAGGATTTCAGAGGCGCAGAAAGAAGATTTCAGTCAAGATATTGTAAGGATGACATAAGCGTAATAGATGATTATGCGCATCATCCTGCCGAGATTAAAGCGACGATACTTGCAGCGAAGAATTGGAATCCGAAGCGCCTCGTCGTTCTATTTCAACCCCATAGGTACACGCGCACAAAGTATTTGAAAAGCGCTTTTGGCAGATGTTTCGAATTGGCAGACCATCTAATCATAACCGATATTTATGCCGCTTCGGAGGAACCTATAGAAGGCGTCTCTGGAAAGGATATATGCGAAGAAGTAAAATCCCAAGGATATAACAACGCCATATTTTTACCGAAGCGGGATGTAAAGGGATATCTGTTAGATTACGTTCGTTCCGGAGATATGGTTTTAATTTTGGGTGCTGGCGACGTGACTACAATTGCGGAGGAATTGGTTACACATCTATCTTCAAGGCGATGAAAATGGATCCTACAAAATTGGAATTTATAAAGGGCGAGGTAAGATACGATGAGCCGATGAGCCGCCATACTTGGTTTAAGATCGGTGGGCCGGCGGATGTTTGGGTTGCGCCAAACGGCGTAGAAGACCTTTTAAATATTTTGCGGTACGCCAGAGATAATGGCGTCGATACATTTATCTTGGGCGACGGCAGTAAGCTCTTAGTCGGGGATAAAGGCGTTCGTGGATTTGTGATAGTTTTAAGAAATCCAAGTTTTAGATGTATGAAATTTGAAGGGGAAGTTATCGATTTGGGATGCGGGACTAAGATATCAGAATTTCTTTCAGGTGCGATGCAGCACGGTTTAGGAGGATGCGAGTTTTTGGCGGGTTTGCCAGGAACGATAGGCGGGGCATTGATTATGAACGCCGGTTCGCCTTCAAATGGAATAGGCGATTTCGCTGAGGAAGTCATTGCGATTAAGGATGTTACAGTAACCTCATTAAAAAAGGGACAAATAGAATTTTCATATAGGAATGCTGGACTGAACGAATTTATTTTACTCGGTGCGAGACTTAGGCTAGTAAGTAAGGATGTGGATGAAATCCAGGCCCAGATCGATAAAAATCTGAGCAGAAAAAGGCAAACCCAGGATTTAAGTTACCCCAGCGTAGGATGCATATTCAAGAATCCGTCTGAAAGCATCTTAAGCGGCAGGTTGATCGAGCGTTCCGGTTTCAAAGGCTATTCGATCGGCGATGCGTGCGTTTCCATAAAACACGCAAATTTCATTCTCAATCGCGGCTCTGCGAAGGCATCGGATGTTTTACGCCTTATAGATGAAATTCAAAAAAAAGTTTTTAATGACCACGGGATTATGTTAGAATTAGAAGTTAAACTTATCGGAGAATTTAATGGGTAGAGATTTCGGCCGAATTGGGGTTTTGATGGGAGGGCCATCCGCAGAAAGGGAAATTTCCCTTCGCTCAGGAAAGGCGGTCTTGGAAGCATTATTAATCAAGGGATATGATGCGAAACCAATCGAGGTTCACATGCCTTCGAAGGATGAGCTGAAGTTGCTGGATATCGATGTCGCATTTATCGCTTTGCATGGAAGTTTCGGTGAAGATGGACAACTCCAATCGATGTTAGAAGAACTGAGTATACCGTATACTGGCTCAGGGGTTCAGGCGAGCCGCCTTGCGATGAATAAAATCGTTTCGCGGGAGATATTTAAAGTAAATTATCTTTCAGTGCCTAAATACGAAGTCCTGAAGAATGGAGCGAACTTAAATTTAAAATTCGAAATGCCAATTGTTATCAAACCGTCGGCACAGGGCTCTTCGGTCGGACTTACCATCGTAGATAAAGAGGGCGAGCTGAAAAGCGCTTTAGACAAAGCATTTGAGTTTGGCGAAGAGATAATAGTCGAGGAATATATTGAAGGTAAAGAGATTACGGTCGGGATTTTGGAGGATAAACCGTTGCCTGTTATTCAGATTGTTCCGAAGCGCAGGTTCTACGACTATGTCGCAAAATATACTGCCGGCGTTACAGAATATCTAGTCCCTGCCCCGATTTCTAAAATCGAATTCGAATCGGCACAGGAAGCGGGACTTCGGGCACACAAAAGCTTAGGGTGCAGGTCGTTTTCGAGAGTCGATATGATATTAAATAAGGATGGCGTTCCTATAATCTTGGAAGTAAATACGATACCGGGATTGACGCAACTTAGCCTTCTTCCTAAAGCGGCTGAGATGGCCGGCATAAAATTTCCTGAATTGTGCGAAAAGATACTTGAGTCCATTTTTTAAAAATGAGAAGAAGACGAAAGACGATAAAATTCGAATTAATCAAAAAGGGCAGTGATTTTGTAAATAGAAATAAGAGAGGCGCTATTATCTTATTTGTTTTATGCGCGCTGGTTATCTTTGCCATTTTTATGCTATACGATTTCTTCCGTTCCGCATCGTATTTCGACTGTTACGCAATCGAAATTATAAAGTTGAGCGAAAAAGAAGGCCTTGAACCCAAGAAGGAATTTTTTAAATTGACTCCCAGGATAAATATTTTTATTGCTGATCCGATTACGCTGTCTAATAAAATTAAAGAGGCGCATCCAGAATTTCAGAATGTCCTGATAACCAAATATCTTCCGAATAGGCTTATCGCAACGATCATAGATAGGAAAGCAGTCGCCAAGATAAAAGTGGGGAGGATTTATCGAATCGATTATGAGGGTGTAGTAATGCCGACGACTTCAAAGGAAGAATTGGCATCGTTGCCTCTCATAATGGGTTTGGAGTCGCAGCTGTTTAATCCGAGCATAGGTAAAAAACTTAAATCCCCGAGGCTTTCGAAGGCGTTAACCCTTCTGGCATTGCTTACAAAGGAAAAGAAAATTAAGTATTCAGCTATTGGGATTATAGATGTTTCGTATCCTAAGAATACCGCTATCAAGATGGACGAGGTGAACGTAATTTTTGGCGAAGGTGAATTCGAAAGGAAACTAGAACTGTTATCCACGATTCTAAGTGACCCGAAGATACAACGGCAGAATATCGATTACATCGATTTAAGATTTACAGATGTCGTTATAGGCACTAAACGGGCAAAAAAATGAAAAGGGAAAAGATCCTTACCGGTCTGAATATAAAAACAAACCAAATCACTTGTGCGATCGGTTCGATA
>Ga0111183_1032_pt1 | contig 14121 bp, 10 predicted proteins | sample DeeMarSWOR324_28_FD_80238 | JGI IMG/M metagenome (GOLD analysis project Ga0111183, IMG submission 80238) | Omnitrophica WOR_2 bacterium SM23_29 | reverse complement strand
CGAGTCCTTCGAATTCCGACGCGGCTGGACCCTGGAAATATTAACCATAGAGATGATCGAACCGCGCTACTTTCCCCTGATTGGATATCCCGAAGCATGGACGCCTTCCACCGCCGGTGAGATTGTGGCCGAACCTTTATTTGTGGACGGCATGACAGCCGAGCAAATCGAACAGATCAAAGACAAAATCGACGGGGGCATAATATTCGACCGTCCCATTCAGACAACCTTTACCCGAACGGATCGTATCGATCCGATTAATCCCCCGGCCCAATTAATCCAAGCCACAGCCGCTCAGCGCGGCCAAAGCCGAAGGGCCGGACGCGGGCAAACTCCCACCGGACCCAGACCCATGAACACGCGCGAGCTTTCCACTTTGCTCCAAAACGAAAAAGCCGGCGTTATCCTTAGACCCAACCGATACGTACATGGCACCGTCGGGGTGCTCGGTCGCGACCGGGGAGACGACGCCATCCCCACCATCGTTCTTGCAGCCGAACACTACAATATGATTGCCCGGATGATTGAGCACGGGCTGAAAGTGAAACTGCGCGTCAACGTCAAGGTTAAATATCACCCGGACGATCCCTGTTGTTATAACATCATCGGTGAGATTCCCGGCGTCGATCCCGCTCTCAAGGACGAGGTCGTCATGATCGGCGCCCACCTGGATTCCTGGCATTCGGCCAACGGCGCCACGGATAATGCCGACGCCGTCGCCAGCTCGATGGAGGCGATGAGAATTCTAAAGGCCGTCGGCGTCCAACCAAAAAGGACCATCCGCCTGGGTATCTGGGATGGCGAAGAGCAGGGCCTGCTCGGCTCCAACTGGCATTCTCGCACTTATCTGGCCGGCGACGCCAATAAAGCCGCCCGCGATAAATTCTCCGTTTACTTCAACACCGATCCCGGCACCGGTCCTATTTATGGCTTTTACATGGAGAATAACGAACCGGCCAAACGGATCTTCGACGCCTGGCTTGAACCCCTGCTCGATCTGGGCGCCCGCAAAAACTTAATTCAAGGCATCGGCAGCACCGACCACCTGGGATTCATCCGCGCCGGCGTGCCGGGATTTACGGCCATCCAGGATTACACCGATTACGACGTCCGCACTCGCCATACGAACATGGATATGTTCGAGCATGTTAAAGAAGACGACCTTAAGCAATGCGCCGTGGTTCTGGCAATCTTCACCTACCATGCGGCCATGCGAACGGAGAAAATACCAAAAAACGACAATTAAGTTGAGGACCAAAACCAGCCTTTCCTACCAGACCTTTCTTCGAGCCGGCGATTGAAAAAAAAGTGTAAACGTCAGTTGAAAAGTGTGGCGCTGGGCGGTCGAAAACCGCAGCGCCCTGTCTATACTTACCGAACCCAATACACCATGTCAAGTCTCCATCTGGATCCAGATTAATTTCCCCTTTTCCGCTTCCCCTGGCGCCGCTTGGCATCCTTCAAATAATAACTTTCCCCGTTACACTCGATAATGTGGCAGCGATGCGTCAAGCGGTCCAGAACCGCCCCCGTCAGCCGTTCACTGCCCAACACTTCCACCCACCGTTCAAACGCCAGATAATATATCGGATTAAAAATGACTTGATGTTTGCCCCGGCACCGCTGGTGGACGGCAACCAATACCCGCCAACGTATCTCCGCCCATTGCTACATGTCCGTATACACCCTTTCTCCTTGCAATAATGAACAGACTTATCTCTAAACATAGAAAAGTCCGTAACTTCGCAAGGTTTAGCTACAGGTGCTACGGTTTTCAACCGACCTTCGGTACCCCGCCCAGCGCCACACTTTTCAACTGACGTTTAAAAGTACCTATCCCGTTGCCTTAGTTATGAATGTTACCGTAACCTGTACTCTTAAACATATCAATTGATGAAGTCGCTCCCATGGGGGCGAAAATTTTGGGCCTGCCATTTCGGCCGCTGTTTTTATTTTTCAATACAAGCATACACAAGTTCTCTTGCCATGATTGTTCGCCATTGTTTGACTCGACGTTGCAGCGTCCTGAGTTGGCCGTCAGGGAAGCGTTCACGATACCGCCGTCGCACTGCGTCAAGCAATTCCTTTCTCGTCTGCGAACTGATTCTCTTGCCCATTTTATGCCTCCAGTTTTTGGTAACATTCTACTGAGGCAACGACCGGGCTTCGGTAAAAAATATTATGAGTCAATGCGACAGGTACTTTTAATTGTCGCTGATCACCGGAGGCGTTACATATTTCCAATTAATGAATGACAAATATTTTTTGACAAGGTTGTAGGGCATATTGGATATATAGGATATTATTTAACTAAAAAGTAAGAAATAAACAGCAAACCCGGTGCGCCGGGACAGGTTATTGCAGACGCAAATTTAAAAAATTGACGATCATATCGGCCATTTGCTGATGGCCTTGGGGTGACAAATGAATGCCGTCGGTGGTGTTGTTTTTTGGGCAGAGGATTTTTGCGAAAAGACGTTTGGGGATTAAATACACCTGATATTTATTGGCTACGGACCGCTGGATGCGGCCGAATTCGGTCTTAAGGGGCAAGAGAGGCAGTTCAAACATTAAGATGGTTTGATTATTTCTGCAGACTGATTCCAGGAGGGCGTCGAGGTCGGATTCGAAGCGAGGGGATTTTGTTTTTCCCAGAAGGTCATTTCCACCGATTTCCAGGACGACCAAAGAACCCGAGGCGATAATCTTATCTGCCTGGTGCAGGGCTGATTCGCAGGTGGCGCCGGGTACGGAGAGATCGACGAGATTGACAGAGTAAGTTTGGCGGAGGATTTTAGGCCAGGTAGTTTCGTTTTCCAGACCCAGGCCGGCGCTGATGGAATCGCCGATAAGATAAATCGTATCGAAATTTCCCTTTTTTAGATTTGGTGAGAAGTAATAGGGCAGTTCCAATAAAAGGGCTGTGATAGAGATAAAAAGTAAGCAAATATGCAGGGTACGAAAATCGATATATTTTGTACGAATCTTCCATATTCCGAAAATGGCCCAGATCAAAGCGGTGACATACCAGAGGAAGTAAATCCATCGAGGCAAGGGCGTGGCAGAGAGAGCATAAAAATGAATCCTGTGATAATTAACACAGGCGTGAACAGGTTGATATATTTATTTTTCAGGGCGATTTTGAGTGTTAAAGCAAAAATGAAAGTCAGGGTGCCGATGTAGAAAGCAATGCCGCTGGTTAAAAAATATAAAATCCAGGTCATTTGTTTTCAGAACCTCCCGGTACTTTTATGATTTGCTGGAGGCGTTGGTGGAGTTGTTTTTTGTTGTCGCCGGCGAGGTGGTCCCAGGGGAAGGATTCGTCGGCAGGGCGCTCACGCTGGGAATAAAAGGCGGGATCGAGGTTGTGTTGTTTGAAGGCGTCGAGATAAAGGCCGTAACTGAAACACTCGTCCCAGGAATCGAAGCGGGCGCCGTTTCGGTAGGCGGTTTCGAGGGGGCAGCTTAAGCGGCGGTCGCCGCGGGAAAAGACGGCTTCCAGTAAAGAGCGCTGGAGATTGTGGAACTTAAATTTCAGGGATTTACCGCGGAATTGTCGGCGGGCGTCGAGGATCAGGTTTTTGGCGTTCTGGAAGTAATCTTCGGTTTGCTGGGGGATCCAGGCGAAGGGGGTGTGGGGTTTGGGGACCAGGAAGGAAACGGTGGCGTTGATTTCGGCGGGAGAGCCGGGGACTTCGCGGCGGAGGTTGCTGATCTGCTGGGTGAGGTTGACGATGTCGAGGATGTCGTTTTCGGTTTCGCCGGGGAAGCCGATCATGAAGTAAAGCTTAACCTTCCGCCAGCCGGCCCTGTAGGCCTGTTCCATTGTAGCGATTAAATCGGAATCGGCGACGTGCTTGCCAATGGCCCGGCGGATACGGTCGGAGGCGGTCTCCACGGCGACGGTGAGACCTTCGCGACGGACGTTGGTGATTTGGGCGGGTACTTCATGTAACTGTTTATCGACGCGGAGGGAAGGCAGGGAGATACCGACGTGTTTGTCCTGGAATTTTTGGTAAAGCTGCTGCAGAAGTCTGGACAACTCCGGATAATCGCTCGAAGATAAGCTTAAAAGTGATACGGTGTCGTGGCCGGTGGCGAGATAGCTTTGCCAGGCGATATCGAGGATATTTTCCACGCTGCGGCAGCGGACCTTGCCCTTGGTATGGCCGGAGATACAGAAAGCACAGCGTTGGGGGCAGCCGCGCATGATTTCAATGGCGATACGGTCATGCACGGTATCGGTGTAAGGGATGATAGGAGCCGTTGGGAAAACGGCGCTGTCGAGATCATCAACCATTGTCCTCCGGATGCAGGTGGGCAACCCGGTTTCATTGGGCACACAATTTACCAGAGTACCGTCGGAGTTATACTCGCAGTGATAAAACTGCGGTACATACACAAAATTAAAACGCTGCCCTAATTCGAGCAGCAGTTCGCGACGGGTGCATTTTGTTTTTCGCAATTGGCGAAAAGCATCTATTACCGCAGGCAAGGCTTCTTCGCCGTCGCCGAGGATGACCAGGTCGAAGAAGTCGGCGACGGGTTCGCAGCAGTCGGCGAGGGGGCCGCCGCCGATGATTAAGGGTTCATCTTCCTGGCGTCGGGCGGCATAAAAGGCGATACCGGCAAGATCCAAGAGATAAAGGAGGTTGCTATAGGACAGTTCGTGCTGGAGAGTGATACCGACGATGTCAAACTCGTGGAGAGGACGGCGTGACTCCCAGGAAAACAGGGGTATTTTTTCGGTGCGCATGATGTCAGCGGCGTCAATCCAGGGGCAGTAAACTCTTTCAGCGGCGACATGGGGCAGGCGATTTAATGCATCATAGAGGATGGCAAAACCGAGATGACTCATCCCGATGGCATAGGTGTCGGGGAAGGCCAATGCCACGGTCACATCAACCTGGTTAGGGGATTTGATAATCTGGTTGACCTCGCCGCCAAGGTACTGACTGGGTTTACGAACCAACGGCAGCAGTAAAGCATCAATTTTGTCGCTCAATCTTTCAGTCATTTTAAGAGATTATACCCGGAATACGGTAAAAGTCAGCAAAAAGATTGGAAACGGCAAATTGACCGGAGGCGAGTGTTTTTCTAAATGACTTTCAAATTTTAAGGTATCGGCTCCCGCAACAAAAGCTTGCAGAATCACACTCTCATCCGTTCTGCTGGTTCAGGGCAGCCGGACCATAAGATTGCCCCGATGCGCGGTTCCTGTTCGGCCGCTCCAACTCCGTCGGGTATTTTTAAACACGCGATCCGCCCGGCGACTTCTGGAGGCTTTGCGGAGATATAGAAAGATGGGATAGAAAATTTAACCGCTTTGTTTATAGATATTTATATGAAATATCCCTCATAAAAATTATTTTTTTCTTGACATATGTTACAGTGATCCTATTATTTATATGATAAATAGCAAAAGCGAGAATAGTTAGCCGCCTTTGTGGCGGAAAATATTATTACTCATAAATCGGTGGTGGAGTAACTTTTACAGGGGAATACTACTTTGATATTTTCTCCAACCTGGTGTTAATGGGATTTTGAATTTTTTAGGGGAGGTAAATCTTAGGCTTTATCTCTAATGTGGTCGTGCATAGGCGGGAGGATTTTGTATGCATTACCAGGCATAGTTTAAATGTACGTTTACGCTTTCCAGCGGCGAGCCGGTTATTTCTATCTACAGAGCAGAAGTGGAAATCAGATTCGTCAGATTAAAGTGTAAGCTATAAACAATTCAATCAAAAGTAAAGGAGGCACGATATGGCTGGTTTGCCATATTAACCGCAAATTAATGCATAGAAGATGTTCTCACAACAACAGCGATAAAGTTCGTTTTGGATGAAATTATGAAAAAATATATCACTCTAATATTTGTTTTGAGCATTATTCGTGTCGCCTTAGGAGAGGTTTCCATCAGAATTTGTACCGCGGGTGGTGAAATTCCGTTTAAGGAGAGAAAAATTACGGTCGGTACCAAACTTACCATAGTTGTAAGTTCGGACAGGGGCGGATATTGGAACGGGGGCTTATTTATTAACGGCCAGAACAGAGCATACGGTATTTTATCTGCTAGAGATTTTAATCCGAAAGCCGATGATTGGGAAGGATCGCATTATGAAGCTGCCGGCGGCGGCGCTATTGTATCCTCATATCAGGATTCGTGGATGAGGGGTTTTGATCTATGTACCGGCAATGATGCTGAACCGGGGGATTGGTTTATCATCGATTACACGGCCGTTGATATTGGTAATTCAAGTGTTGGATTTTACGAATATTATTTAAGCTGGGACGATCCAAATTTTATTATTGATTTTTCTCATGTTCCTGCTCGTGATTTCCATGTTGATCATTGTGAAAGCAATGTTGAGAACCCGAATGCTTCCGTTTATGTCAACCTCATCGATAAGCCGAATTACATCCAGTTGGATTCAAAACGAAATAATGCTTATGGTGCGCGATGTTAGTTACATGTAGCGGTGTTCTTTGTATATGCGAAATCTTTAACCTTCAAATTAGTCTGGGAGAATATTATGCATATGAAGAAATGCGTGTTGCTGTTTGGATTATTATTTTCGATCAACAATCTGACCTTTGCTCAACGTGATTTGGATAAACAGGAGCTTTTAGATGTTCTCCGGGCCTTGACTGCGCGGCCGAGGAAGACTTGGATAGCATCGGGTATAATTGAAGCAATCCGCGAAGAATACAAAGCCCCCCGGATAACTGACCCGAGCGAAATTGCCCAAAAAATAAATCAAGCGCGTCAGGCCTACAGGGAAAATCCCGCCTTGATCGAGGGTACGGATGAACTTCGGCGCAGGGCATATAATGCTATTCCTTTTAATGTTCGATATAAATATTCTAATGAATGCACTATGACTTCCCAAGTTATCGTTAAGTATGACGGAACCAGATTTTACTGGGAAATCAATGTTCTGGCCCGACAAGATTCCGTAAAACCAACACCCGCTATGCCGATGAGCAGATATTTTAACCTGGATTGGAACGCTAAAAGAGTGTTTGTCTGGGACGGAGAAAAATATATTATTTATCTTAGGCCCGGCAACTATGCGCTTGTTAAAGAGGGAATTATTGATGTTCCCGTTGCGGTTAATGGTCCGTTGACCGCAGGTATGGTACCCTGGGGGTGCGGTATTTATCAATATGATAATCTTATAACCGCAGAAATGTTCGCTTTTGAAACCCATACTGACAACCAAAAGCAAATAAATTTAACTCTAATCTATCCGGATGGCCTGGAAATGTATTTTATTCTCGATCAAGACCGTGACTATGCTGTGAAATTCTATGCCCTCAATCGCCCGAACCTTTTAACCACCTGGCAAACTTATGATGATTTTCATCTGGTGGGGGGGCAGTGGGTTCCATCCACAATTACTATGGCCCATTATGAAATAAATGATACATCGATGAAGCTTTTGGCGCGTGATATTTGGCGCCTCACCTCGATCAAAACCGATAGGCCTCAAGCAGATGATTTTGATGTGGATTATGAGATTGACGCCCTAATAGAATATTATTCTCCCCTTACCGAAAGTCCCTTATGGTATCGTTATTCCAACAAAGTGTCAGCTGCCAACGGCGTAGATACGGATGCTCTTTTTACGGACCGATTGATAGCCGCCTTGGCCCCGGAAAAATTGCCCCAAAATTGCGCTACTTTAGCGGTAAAGTATATAGCCAAACAACTGGGCCGGACTGTCGTTGATCAAGAGCTTACATCATTAATTGATGAACCAAATAATGGGACCAGTTTATATGCCGTTCGGAAATTCGCCCAAGATTTGGGCTTATATTGCCAGGTGATAATAACCGATATTAAAACCCTCCGGTATTTACGTAACTGCCAAGTATTGCTATATATACCTCACAGCAATCATTATGTGGTTCTGGGCAATATTGATGACAAATATATCAGATTGATAGATTTAACCGGCGATGATTTTTTCTATCGTCTGGAACTTGCTAAAATCAAGCAGGCCTGGAAGGAGTGCACCGCGCTTATCATATCGAATAAAACTTTTAAAATACCTGGACCATTCAGAAAAATTAACGATGACCAGCTTCGTAAAATAATCGGCCGGAATGATTGCCCCTTCGGTTGTTATACCTGCACCAAACTGCTTCAAGATTATTATGTATCGTTCTGTCCTCCGCCTATCGGAGGTATCTGCGGCGGGACATATATGGAATATTTTCGTCGTTATGGTTGTGAATCCGCCCCCCAGGGTTATTGCCGCGGGACCGGCATGCTCAAAGCAAAAGAATCTCCTTGCATCAACGATCCATATGATCCCGGCGAATGTACTATCACGGGCGAGTGGATATGTTACTATATGCGGGCCTGCAGTAGCGGCAATTAGTAGTGAGGTTCGGGCGGAACAGTTGGATTTCTGCGACGTCGGTAAAACAGGTGAAAATTTAACCATTTTTCCGGGTTCTGTGTAAAAAAATTATGGGGTACAGGGGTTTTACGTTAGTCGAACTTCTTGTGGTTATAGTGGTTCTCTGTCTGTTGATAGGCTTGTTTTTGTCGGTTTTAGAAAAGGCTCGTGAGCGGTCACGAGCGCTTCAGTGCAGTACCAATTTACATCACTTGACCATGTGCCTGAAAATGTATGAGACAGATCATAATGCTTACCCCTATGCCTTCGACAGTTTGACGCATGGCATGAAGCCGCCGCCAACCGGCTATGCCGGCAAACCTACGTATGATAGGATGGGTTGGTGGTGGTTCGATTGCTTGTCAAATTCCATAGAAAAACAAATCAGTGAACAGCCTATCTATCGCTGCCCCTCCAGAATCATCGGGGATAGAGGCGTAAAGGAGAATATTCTCTGGGGTAATTACGGGGTTAATCGGTCTGTATGTAAAAGTTTGACAGGCAAATTGGAACACGAAGAATTTATCGGATCATCTTTGGCAATGGACCAGATTTCTCAGCCAAGTAGAACATTATTAGTATTTGATTGTGGTTATAGCATGGCCACATGGCGGCATGTCACCGATGAACCTCCCCAGCCATTTGGTAAAGCTATAGAGGATAATGCCTATATACCCGGCCTTTGGATTAATAAAAAAAGAACTTTTCGGTCTTTTCAAGAATACGATGCCCTCGTTGGTCGGCATTTCGACAAAAGTATCAACGCGGGTTTTACAGACGGCCATATCGAACGATTGAAGGCGGACAAATTATGCGTTAAAAAATGTGAGGACAACAAATATAGAAATCTCTGCCCTCTCTGGCGTCCCCAAAAATCTATTAATAATTAGAAAAAGCTTTTCTTATTACCGCCTTGACTTTTTCGTCGTCAGGATATTCAATTATATATACGGTATTCAAAACGTAATCATCTTCGTCGGATAACCTCTCATAAAATTCTGTTCTTAGAGGAAGGTATGTCTCCGGATCAATATAGCCGCGCCATTTTTGATATTTTATGCTTCCGCCAAAAAGCGTATCAGACCATATCAAATCATAAACCTCAGTGCCGGGAATCTCGGTTTCTATATCTTCCTCCGGTGCCCGGCCCCACTCGAAATCTTCCAGCAACTCAGTTGTATCTGGGAAGGGTAGTGGGCCAACAAAATCATCAATATATTTTTTTACCTTAGCCAGGGCATCTTCCGCCATCGAGGCAACCTCAACAGCAGCGGCATCGGCATTTTTTACTTTTCTTGTTCCATTGGAAATATCCCACAATACCCATTCTTTTCCGGTCTTAATTAAATAAATATTTAACGACCGCGAGACCCATATCTCCTGAATTGGTTCCGGTTTGGCAGGGTAAAACCTAGTGGCATTCACATTGTGGATTTTCCTGAGGGCTGCAGAAATTCGGTCGAAATCAATGGCCCCGGCCAGCGCTGTGTAAAAGAGAAAACCCAATACTATCAAAATAATTGCTGCTGCTGCCGCCGATTTTATAAGCCGCTGCAAATTGAGCGGAACATATTTGCGCTTTGGCTTCCGGTCGGATGCTATTCCAATGGATTTTTCCCCCGTTTTATTTTTATCAATGACTTTTACCTTTATCGGCCCGTCGGCATAAATGTTGCTCCCATCGATATCAATGCCTTTTTGTTCCGGTTTCTTAACCTCAAAGCATGTTATTATGCCGGATTCTTCCCGTTCCATTAGAGTATAAATGGTGTTATGTAAGTCTTGTATCTTTTCTAAACAGTTGGGGCAGTTATGCAAATGCGAAGCGAGAGATTCTTGAAATTCGGCAAGTTCGTCTTTAACAGGATCAATCCCGTAAGGCACTACGTAATCAAAGATGTCGTTTGTTATTACTTCATCGCAAGGAAAAGGTGCGGTTGTCGGCTGAGCCGATAAGATATTGCTTCGGGCCTTTCGTTCTGAATATAGTAAATTTCGACAATCACAGCATAGGCATACATGATTAAGGATTTGAGCGGTGGCTTCTTTAAAATTCATTGCTGCAATAGTCGGGATAAATTTTTGGGCTTCCATGCATTCAGATGAAGCCCGATGGAATTCCTCGGAGAACAAACGGGCTAATCGGCATAATCTTAGATGGTTTAGTTTAAATTGCCGAATAGTTTCAAAATCTTTTGCACAGGCCGGACAATTATCCAAGTGGACGTTTATGGGGGTAGGGATACTGATTTTTAATTTTGAGGAAGCCATGGCCGGAAGAAAAGGCTTCACAATATTGCAGGTGACTGATCGGCCTATATAATAAAAATGAAGCTTCAAAAATGTGCTTATATCTGAATAGGAACTGGTTTCAGCCTCTGTCGGCTCGATGCCTGTATCCGATAACACTTGTTTAAGGCGATCAATCTCCTTTTGGCATTGTTGACACTGGTTGACGTGATTTAGTACCTCCGAAGGAACGTCTTCCGGCGGTTCTCCGGAGAGAAAATCATAATAAAATAGTTGAGCCTGAAAGCAAAGGGAATTTGGATCAGTAGTTATCATTGGATTTCTCTGTAGAAGATATTGCCTTACGTATTTTGTTTATACCAATAGAAAGATACCGGCTAACAGATCGAGGCTTTATTTTCATTCGAACTGCCACCTCACTTATATCACGACCCTCTCTATATCGTAATTTAAGTGCTTTTGCTTCGCTGCGGGTAACATGTTTCTCAAGAGCTGTAAACATCTTTTTAAATTCTTCTTCCCTTACTAATATCTGCTCAGGATTATTTTTCATAACATCATAATTACTATGTTCTGCGTATTTATAAATTCGGGCTTTGCGCCGGCTGGCACCTCTTTTTATATCTATTATATCGTTAGTTATTGATCGATAGAGGTAAGCTTTTATGTTTTTTACATTCTTGGGTATTGGCCGGGTAGCCAGAGAAAGAAAAAAATCCTGAAAAATATCATCCGCTAATGATTTATCATCGACATGGTATATAATTATTGATCGCATAAAATCCCCATAGTCCTGAAAAACCTTCGCGGCAAAGTTAACCTTGTCTTCGGAATTATAAGAGTTTATGTTAATTACCCGCCCTCCTGCTCACAATATGCCCTTCACAAAGATAATTCATGCATATGGTTCAAGTACAATACCCCTCTTGTCCAGTAGGATATCGCTATATTTAATAAAAATAATCATAACGCTAAAATCTTACTTGATCCCGACAATACAATCAAATGAAAACCGATTTTACGATCCCGTAAATGTTTGCAAACAGGCAAAAAGTATAATGCTCTCCATAAATTCTTAATTTATAAGAAGATACCAAACAAACAGGCGGGATAACTCCGACTATTTTAAAAACTAAAAATCTATAAAATCCTTAGCATCTCAGCATCAACATTTAAAGCTTCTATACGCCCCTATTAAGTAGGTTATACCGTAATAATCTACATTATATAGTCTTCCGCTTATAGGTTGATTGCGAGATAAATTCTATTAATTAAAGTGGGTGTATATTATAATTGTTTATCAATAAAGGATTTATGTGACATTTATCCAACGCCGATCAAGCAGCATGCAAATCGACATTCAAACTATTTGATGCATGATTTAATGTGCGCGGAAAATGTCCCTTAAAAAGGGCCGTGTAAAAATGCCAATCTTTAACTTTTTCACGATGATTTTTCCCGGATCTTACAGGCAAAATTATGAGCGTTGTTAACTCTATATCTCAGAAAAAAATCTTGCTGGCCATACCGGTTTATAATGAACAAAAGTATATTGATGCGGTACTGGATGAGGTCGGTAGATACACCGACGATATTCTGGTTATAGATGACGGCAGTACAGACCACGGCGATCGTATCCTGGTACATCGTCGTGATACATATTTTGTCAAGCATCCTAGAAACCTGGGATATGGCCGGACCATTATCGATGCATTCCATTTCGCGCAAAATAAAAACTACGACTGGGTCATTACGATGGATTGTGATCTACAGCACGAACCATCCTGGATACCCGCTATTGCGGCTGCTATTGCAAACGATGATACTGATGTTATCAGTGGTTCACGTTATATGAAAAACTTGGTCTGTAATTCAATTCCTCCCCCCGATCGGCGCCGGATAAATATAATTATCACCGAATTATTGAATGATAAATTAGGATTAAAGTTGACCGATTCCTTTTGCGGGTTTAAAGCATATCGAGTAACAGCAATATCTCGCTTGCAGTTAAGCGAAACCGGTTATGCGTTCCCTCTGGAGTTCTGGGTTCAAGCAGCTTATAGTAGTCTAAGGATACGAGAAATTCCCGTCGGCCTTATTTATAATGATAATAATCGCCTTTTCGGTGGCAAGCTGGACGTCCCGGAGGTGCGCTTGCGATACTATATAAAAGTTTTAGAAGATGCGTTACGTAAAATTGGAGAGGAAAACTTGCCGATTCGAAATATCTCGGAAAACATTTGTTGGGAGTGATAAACTGTACTGTGTCATTAGTATGTGTCTTTTTATATGGATCAAATATTTTTCGTAAATTCAGAAGGCAAAATTGCGGGAGCCGAAAAAAGTCTTATATTGCTGGCTAAAATTCTAAACAGCGATTACCGGTTGAATGTTATATGTCCTATGAATAGTGCTTTACAACAAAAAATGAAATTAATGGGAATTAATTGCTACCATCTGCCCTCCCGGTCCTTTAGCTCATATTTTTCCTTCCTCGGTATGATCGCATGCCTGTTGAGAAGCTTGCAATTGTTATCCATAACATTAAGCAAAAAAGTCGATTTGATTCACGCAAATAACTTTTATTCCTTAATTGTGTCTTTATTGCCCGCGACCATATCGCGAAAAAAACTCATATGGCATGCACGTGATTACCATTGTTATAGTTTGCTAACCAGGATCTGCGGTTGGTTCTGCCGGAGGATAATAGCCGTTAGTCAGTCCGTCAAAGATAATCTTATTAAACAAGGAGTTAATCCTGCCAAAATCGAGGTCGTTTATAATGGAGTGGAACTCCCCCTTTTAACTACCCCCCCGCTAATTGAAATCCCTAAAATGCAAGATAACGCCGGCTCGAAAAAGTTTATATTTGCCGCCATTGGCCAATTTGTTCCTTGGAAAAAACAAACCCTGTTTTTAAAGGCAATATCACGCATCGCCTCCCAGCTTAATGCTGAATTTTTTCTTATAGGTGACGATCTCTTCCGGAAAAATTCCCCCTATAAGCGCGAACTTATTCGGGAAATAAATATGTTGGGTCTTTTGCAAAGGATTAAAATACTTCCTTGGCAAGAAAAGATGGATGAAGTCTGGAGGAAAATTAATTGCTTGGTTCATACTGCTGACCAAGAGCCTTTCGGTCGGGTGATAATCGAGGCTATGGCCCACAAAATCCCGGTAATTGCCATCAATAGCTGCGGACCGGGAGAAATCATCCAGCATAATAAAACGGGAATGTTAGTGCCCCCTGATGATGTGGAACAATTAAGTCAGGCAATGCTGACGGTTGCTCGTAATCCCCATCTGGCCCGGAGATTGGCGCATAATAGTTATGCATACGCTATAACAGAATTTGCCGCGGAAAAAACGGCAAAAAATACCGCCCAAATATATGAGAAAGTCCTGGGAAGATAATATCATGCGCATTGGTATAAATTTTCATACTTTCGACAAATATATTTCC
>Ga0111183_1031_pt1 | contig 14136 bp, 20 predicted proteins | sample DeeMarSWOR324_28_FD_80238 | JGI IMG/M metagenome (GOLD analysis project Ga0111183, IMG submission 80238) | Omnitrophica WOR_2 bacterium SM23_29 | reverse complement strand
CCTCCTTACCCTACATAGAGCTGCTTATTAATTATTTTTTTTCTTTAATTTCTTTTTATGGGGCGCGCAAGTTCTACACATATATATCACCCTCCTTTATTTTGTCTTGTCTGCCATCCAATTCAAAGCTTCCACAACAACTTCCGACGGTGGCCATTCATGTCCGCCATCAAATTCGTGCAAGTATACTTCCCCGCCATAAGTGCGCAATTGCTTATAATCTTACCCTGCTGCCTCTAAATTAAAATCATCTTTGCCTATACAAATATAAACAGCTACTTTTTTAGATATTTTACATTCTTTGGGTCCAGGAATACCAAAAGCACAAGTAATAAGGCCTTTAAATTGTGTGGGGTGCTTATATGCGAAAACAGCTGCAGCGCGACCTCCGCCTGATAGACCTCCCGCATAAAGCCGTTCTTCATCTACGGAAAAGCGCTTTGGCACATCTCTTAACATCGCCTCCTGCGCTCTTATTATAGGTGCCCAAGGACCGTTTCTTGAGTCTAAAGAACCTACAACAATCCATCCGAGTTTATCGGCTGCATAGGCAAACCTGCGAGCCGCATCCTCTCCATTCGCCCCTGGGTCAAACATAAAAAGGACTGGGTATTTGGTCTTGGGATTATACTTTTTCGGTAGACGGACGGCGTAGCTATAACGATATCTGGTTTCCTGATCATAAAAACTTATTGTATCGACCGGCTTAACGGGTTCTTTTTGCTCTTCTTTGGGTCTTTCTTTAGGTTTTGCTGGCTTTGGTTCCTTTTCTTCGACGACTTCCTCTTCTGCTTCGGCCTCAGGCCTTGTTAATCTCTCATATTCGTCTTTTGTTATCCATTGGCCATCATGAAAAATTAGCCCTTTTGCCTCTTGTTCTGCGGCGAATTTTCTCCGCCGTTCCTCTTCGGCCTCTTGTTGTTGTTTTTGTGCCTTCCATCCTTCCTTTAACTTAGCATTCTCTTCTGCGCTTGATTTTGAAATCGATTCTATCTCTTCTCGCGAGTAAGTTATGTTCCCGATTTTTATTGCGATAGTTACTGCATCTTCTGATTCTTCTCCAATTATTCCTTCGATTTTAGCGCCACTTTTAAGATAAATTACATCCGCAAAGGATATGCATTGGACTAATATCAAAAATAAAATAACCTTAAAAATCAGTATCTTATTTGCATCCACCTTTTTTTACTAATAGTCCCGGGTGTCTTCGGGCATCTCTTCCATAAGTTCGTCCGGGTACATCATCTGTCCGGAGGATTTCTGGTAACCGGCGGGGACTTCAAATAGCGAGGCGGCTTGGCCGCCAAGTCGTATATTTTTGTATTCGACCGTCCAGCTACCATCCTCTGCCGCCATCTTTACCGGAAAACCCAAATCGGGAGCAAACCATTGATACATAGTTGACTTCATTTCGGTCGCGCCCATAGCCACGGCAGTGACTATTCTATATTTATCGACCGCCCTTCCGTCTATCACCTCTCGTCCGATAAGGGTCCTTTCTATTTCCCCGGGGTATTTATCCATAGGGGTCATTAAATGCTCCGAGCTTAAAGACTGTTCCATATACATCCTCTGCTGAGGCATAACTATCCACATCACCTTCTTATCTATTCGCGTTATGATAATACTATCCTCGGATTCTACCCTTGATTTATCCCCGCTTACGAAAATCTTTAAATTCTTTACGCCCATCTGAGTCGTCTGTATCATATCTCCGGAAAAATCCGCAGCTAAAGCCGTCGTCGTCGAAAGAAGAACAAAAAGGACGGTAAGTCCCGTTATCGTCCCTATCCTATTTTTCATTATATTTATCCTCCTTATTTCACTGAGATTGTTTGCGAAATTTTTCGGCACGGAAGTAGTAAAATAGGGCAGCTACGGTAAATACTGCGGAGACCAAATCGTACGAGATGCTCCGAATAGAGTGAAGCGACCAACGGGTAATCATCAAAATAATGAACGGCATAAATATCATAGATGCGCATATAAAGAACAGAGAATACATCTTGTGAGATTCTTTATTCGTCCTTTGGTATAGGAGTGTCTCCCTGAAGGCCATGTAAATTGCGAAAATCAAAGCGAAAGAGTCAAAAATAAAGATGTTAAAGTTAGAGATTTGAAACATTTGTCTTCCCCTCCTTTCCTATTTTTTCTCAGTAAAGGCTTTTAAAATATCTATCGGTATCGGAAAAAGCGTTGTTGTGTTATTCTCGCTTCCTATTTCAACGAGAGTCTGTAAGTATCGCAGTTGCAAAGCGATGGGAGTTTTTTGCATCATCTCTGCCGCTTTACAAATCTTTTCCGCGGCCTGGTACTCGCCCTCAGCGGCTATTACCTTTGCCCTCCGTTCCCTCTCTGCCTCCGCCTGTCTTGCCATAGCCCTTCTTAATTCCTCGGAAAGGTCGACGTGTTTGACCTCCACATTGGAAACTTTTATACCCCAGGGGTCCGTCTGCTTATCCAATATGGTCTGTAAGGTGCTGTTGATTTTTTCCCTTTGGGATAACAGGTCATCCAATTCCATCTCGCCTATTACGCTCCTTAGGGTAGTCTGAGCCATTTGTGAAGTCGCAAATTGATAATCCTGCACTTCTATGGTTGCCTTTATCGGGTCCATTACCCTAAAATATGCGACGGCGTTTACTTTTGCGGAAACGTTATCCTTCGTAATAATATCCTGTGGCGGCACATCTAACGTTATGAGCCTTAAGCTTACCCTTACAGCCCTATCTATCGGGAACAGAACAAATATTATGCCGGGGCCCTTTGGCTTCTCCAGCACCCTTCCCAACCTGAAGATAACGGCTCGTTCGTATTCGTTTAAAATTTTAATACAACTTATCAGATATAACACGACTACCAGTATAATTGTTCCTAGCCCTCCCATATCGCCCTCCTTTTTTTAACCGTGCCTTTCCACGACAAGGCACATTCCGTCAAGTTTCACGACCTTTACCTTCTCGCCCTTTTTTATTTTCTCATCTGCTACGGCGTTCCATATCTCGCCGTGAATAAAGACCTTTCCTTCTTTATCTTTGTCTATATCGGTCTCTGCTTGGCCGATTTTCCCTATCAATCCCTCCTTTCCACTCATAACTTGCCTTTTATGCGCTTTAATCGCTGCTCCCACAAGAAATATCGTTATCCCTGCCGTCGCTAAACTAAAAGATATGGCGAGCATAAGGGAAACCCTCATAATCTTATACGGCGAATCAAACAGGATAAGCGAACCCAATATCATACATACTAATCCGCCGAGCGTCAAAAGGCCGAAACCGGGCACCTTTACCTCAGCAACAAATAGTACTATCGCCAATAAAATTAACGCTAATCCTGCATAATTGGTGGGCAGTATCTGCATGCTGAAGAAAGCTAAGATAATACAAATCGCTCCGGCTATTCCGGGAAAACCTATGCCGGGATGGGTGACTTCAAATAGAAGACCGTAAAAACCTAAAAGCAACAATATAAAAGCAACGTTGGGGTTTGCCAAAACATTAAGAAAGCGTTGCCTAAAGTCCATATCTATGTACGTAATAGAAGCACTTTTGGTTTTAAGGATTATCGTCTTATTCTCAATCTTTACCTCTCTGCCGTCCAACTGCTCTAGAAGGTCATCTTCGTTTTTAGCAATGATTTCAACTACGTTTTCTTTTAAGGCCTCCTCTTCGGTAATGGAAGCGTTTACTCTCACGCTCTCCTCAGCCCATTCTACGTTGCGTTGCCTCTCTTTAGCTATAGACCTTATAAATGCTACGGTATCGTTTAAGACCTTCTCGGACATTACGTCGGTATCTTCCGTATCTTTTTTCTGCTCTTTTGCCTTATCCTCCTTTGCTCCTTCCTCCTTCTTTAAAAATGAATCGATTAAGTCCCGCAATGCGTCCCAGATAGAGCGCCTTTGGCTTCCTAAACTTACCGGATGAGCGGACCCTATATGCGTTGAAGGCGCCATAGCGGCTATGTGGCTTGCGTATGTAATAAATACGCCTGCAGACCCTGCCCTTGAGCCGCTCGGATATATGTAAACGCATATGGGGACTCTTGAGGATAGTATCTCCTTAACGATAGTGTGCGTCGAAGCCAATAAACCGCCCGGGGTATCTAATTCAATTATCAGACATTCGCTGTTATCCTGATGTGCCTTATATATAGACTTTATAATATAATCGGCGGTAATCGGATTTATGGTATCTTCTTTTATTTTAATGACGCAGACTTGGCCTGCTTTAGAAAATACGTCATTATGAGGCAGTATAAGGACGGAAAAGACGAAGCATATCGAAAGGATAAAAAATAATTTAACAAAATACGGCCTAGATTTTCTCATATTTTATTTTTCGTCGCCGGGAAATAGTTTTTTTATGGTCTCCGTCGTCCTGGTGATAGCTCCTTTGGTGGCTTGTCCTGCTGTCCTGCCCAACTCAGCCGTCGTCTCAGCGGCCTGCGTTGCTATCTTTGTAGCTTTTGCAGCGGCGCCGGAAACGGCGTTCTTCAAAGGCCCGAGGTCGAAATTGGCAAGTGACGCTATGCTGGTGTTCACAAGTGCTCTAAATACTATCAGGGAAGCAAGCGCATTCGGATTTGTGATATTCTCGTAACGCTCGTCGAGATTAACGTTGAATTCCTTGACGAAAGGTTTTCCTGCCTTCGAATAATCTTTATAGACGACCTTTCCTATCTTAAGCTCTAAAACGTCGATTTTGAATTGAGGCTTTTCTTTCCCTGCGCCGGCCTTTGCGCGAATCGCCTTCAAGGAATCGAGATTAAGCTCACCGTTTTCGTTTTTGACAACGACGAATTCTCTTAAGTTCAATCTTACTTTTTTTAGATATTTGGTACCCTTAAGTAAAGAACCCGGATCATAGGCGATATAAAGTTCGGGCATATCGGCCATCACCCTATCCTTAAATATCCTCTTGGGATTATAAAGATAAAAACCCTTTACGTCGACTATGTTATTAAAAACATCTAAGTTAAGGTTTTTTACGCTGGCCGTCAAATCGGTAAAGGACCTTATGCCAAACGACAAAAAAGTGCTCGCAAGGAAATCCTTTGCTAAGAAAAGCGCAATCAGAACTATAGCTATTATTATGAGCATCCTTCTCATCGCTTTTTACTCCTTTCCTTTTAGTTTAAAATGCCTCCCATCGGAGGACTTCCTTTAAAGACCTTTTCTTATGCGCAGTTGACTCGGTTTTAGGATAACCAAGCGAAATTATGCTTATTAACTTTAAGTTCTCCGGAGCTCCTACGGCACGTGCGATATCCGGACAGTAGAATTTTTTGTCACCGGCAATCCAGCATGAAGCTATTCCCAGGTCCGTAGCGGCAAGCAGCATATTCTCGGTAGCTGCACAGCCATCCTCCAAGTAGTATTTGGTATCCTTACAGAATACCACGATAGCGGCTGTTCCCCCAGCTAAAAATTTGCCGTGGTCGGTTATATCGGCAAGTTCTTTTATCTTCTCCTTTTTAGTTACGACTACAAATTCCCAGGGCTCTTCTGCCCTCGCGGTAGGGGCAACTCGTCCCGCATCCACTATCTTCTCCAGCTTCTCTTTCTCGATCGGCTTATCCGTATATTCCCTTACGCTGGCTCTCTTTTTTATCGCATCAAAGGTATCCATAATCCACCCCCGATAATTATTCTGATATAAGGGCGATTCTAAAATCGGAATATTTCTTTTGCAGAACTATCTTTACCACGGCAATGCCGATAGGAATGCCGATAATAAATCCTCCTATTCTGCAGGCATTATTTACGGCAGCTGGACTTGCGCCCATCATCGCCATTATAAACCCTAACACAAGGCCTATTATAAACCCGCCTATAAAACCATAGATTAACACTCTCCAGGTAAAGCTCCACCATACCTTAAGGGCGTGCATCCATGTGACTTCTACCATCTTAACGTTCGATGCCATCTCATCAACCATCACGCCACCTCCTTTTTAATCTTTCTCCCGTAGTTTTTCCCATACGATAAGCACCAATTTTCCTAAAAGCCAAATAGCGAATATAACGAGGGCAAGCGACAATATAAGCCTTAAAATCCAGCCTAATACTACAAGAAACGGAAAAAGTAAAACTCCTATCCCCGCCAGTATTACTACCGCAACTATAGTAATTAAACCTATAAAAAATGCTTTCATATCATCTGCCTTCCTTTCTACGTTTTGTCTTCGTCTCTTTTGACTCCGCCCTCCGCGTCGATGACGTTATCATATTTTGGCGTGGGAGGCAATTTGTATTTGTGGAAGAATACTACCCTTCCCCTTGGGCTTATGAACAAACTTAAAAGAGAACTTATGATGCTAAAGATTAAAGCACCCCAAAAGGCGCTCCAAAAGTTGATGATACTAAAACCGTTTATGACCTTCGAGACCAGATAGAACATAAAACCGTTTATAACCAACGTAAATAACCCTAAGGAAACGATATTTAAGGGCAAAGTATAAAGTATTATGAAAGGTTTTAAAAAGGCGTTGATCAGTCCTATCATAAGCGCGACGATAACGGTTGTTTGCCATGTATCCACGTTTATACCCGGCATAATATTAACTACCGTTACCAAAGCGATTATATTGACGGCCCATTTAATTAAAAAACCTCTCATTTAAATCCCTCCTTTAGATAATGCGGAGTAAGATCGATTATCTCTTCAACTTTCATTGAGATCAGGTACTTCGGTTTCGGCAAAAGCGCCTCCGGATGCCGGGAATGGCCTTTTTCCCCGTGGATATTTTTTATAATCCTATGGGTTATCCTGTCGCTTATCTTCTTCTCCCATGTCCTTATGTGGCGAGATCTTATTTGGTCTATCTCTATTATTCTTGCTCTTCCTTTAAGTGAGTAACCCTCAAACTTATGCTCGTCCACAGCCGTAATGCTTATGTTTGAATTATGCCTTAAATTCTCCTGTGTCCTTCCCTCGTAAAGGTCAAGCAGATGAATATGGCCGTTACGGCCTATCTTTACTATCCCCTTGCAGGAATTATGCGATCTTCCTCTTCTGTCGATTGTTGTGACGATAACAAAATTTTGCTTCTCAAGGAATCGTATTATATTAGACTCCATATCCGGCCTCCCGATCTCTTCAGGCGCAACTTAAGCTACCTCTCTTCCCATTATATGCAAAGGTTCAAAAAATTCAATCTCTAATAACCGCCACCGCTTCTCTTCCTTAATTAAACGTATCCTAAACCTATCCCTCTCTCCTTCCAAGCCTTCTAAAATCTTCTCCGATACGTTATCTTTTAACCGTCCTACGATTAGTGCTGTTATCTCAACGTCGGCCTGCGTCTTTGTCTCGTCTAATTTTATCTCCATTTTTTCGATATGGATGAAAACATCTTTATAATAAGCGAAAAAACTTTTAGTCGCGTAAATGAGGCTTTGGCGGTCGTTGCCGTATTTATCCTTATAATCCGTCGAGACCATATTGGCGCAGGTCAAAAGATTTTTTGCCTCAACCGCCTTTTTACCCCGCATTATAAATTTCCGTATGCGCCCTTCCTCCCCGGAAATAATATTTTGAATAAAGGTATATAAGATGAAAAAGGCCAGCGCGGACAGGCTAACCCAGATATAAATTTTTAATTTTTCCTTTAGATCGATGGGAATTCCCTCCTAATACTCTTAGGCGTTGGGCGAACTATCAGCGTATCTTAAATTCTACCTTCTTATGTAATTGACCGTCGACGTAGAGGGCGGCGCTATATTTTCCCCTCGGTAATTTTCCGAGGGGGATTATTGCGGCTGGCTGAGAAGGTATATCTAACTCTGAAAAGTCAAAATATTTAGCGTGGACTTCAAAGGCGTTATCTTTTGAAGCTACTCTTGTTATCTCTATCTTTCCCTGTGCAGGCAATATGCCTCTAAATACTATTATATTAATTAAATCTTTTCTTCTAAAAGACCGCACAGGACGCTTGTGTTCGATGAGGATGCCCCTTAAGACGGAAAGGACCTTATTAATAGTCCCTTTTGCAACATAGATTTCCTCGCCCTTTCCTTCGACGCCCTCTACATCTCCTCCTAATGCATACGAGGTCCTTAAAATACCCGTTAAGCTTAATTCCTTCTCTTGAGCTATGCCTTCAGGGGCAAAAATGAGGTTAAATCCAAAAGAGACGAAAACGATTAACGCGGATAAGGAGTAAATTAGCTTCCTATGCATCCTCTAATTGCCTTTCTTTATACAGCTCTTTTAATTCGGAAAAGATAGAATCTATGTCTTTAATCTCTTTTTCGATTTCGTTGATTATCGCCTCCTGCCTTTCGGTGGTAAGGTGAACGGATATCGAGGTAAAAGATGCGATTAAGAATATAACGATAAGTGCGCCGCAGAGGACCTCGGTCATAACGAAGGCCCTGGCAAACGGATGAATCGGATAGATATCGCCATAACCGACGGTAGAGATGGTTATGGTACTATAATATATGAAATCGAAAATCGAACCAAACCTCGCCAATCCCTGCTGTTCGGCAGACGATACAAAACAAAATCCGATTATCTTTTGCAAGCCGAAGTAGATAAAGGCGTAGCCAAAGATCAATATTATAAAGGTCGAAAAAAATCTCCCGAGAAATTTTTGCAGCAGGTTTACCTTTGAAAAATTTATTACTTCATTTTTTAAATCGTGAAAATAGGCCAGCTTGCCCCACGCGGATGCCTCCAAATGGTGCTTGGCTTCGATATCCTTAAACTCGCCGCTTAAATATCGCAGTAACCTTTCTCCCCAGAGTTTAATCTTATGTATCCGTATCTTATAATCTATTAGCGGATCCAGCGTCCAGGAAAAGATTATAATAAGCCACAAAAAGATATTAGCCATCATCAAAAAGATGCCCAGCCATATCAACCATTTTTCTCGCGAGACGAAGATTAATACGGCGGCGATGATGAGCAATATTATGATTTTCTCTCTCTTGTAGGTAAGCTTCGTCCCGAACTGGCCGAAGAATAAGGCCTCTATTTTCGTCCCAAGAAAATCGAAAAAAGAGCTTACTTTTGATAAAAACTTATCGCAAAAAAATATTATCTTCTCCTTTATCTTCAATGCCCGCCTCTAATTCTACTTTTTGCTACACCCGTAAAAACCTATCTTCTCCTTTAAATCCCAGTATTCGCCCTGGTTGTATGTAAAGGGCTTCGCTTTGGAGTAGTCTACCTCGCCCGATGAACTCATAATAGATTTATCGACATGGACGGCCAAAATCTCACCTATAAACATCTCATGGGTGCCGAGTTTTATCGAATCCTTTACCCTGCACTCTAAGTTAACCGGGCATTCTTTAATCAAAGGGGGTTTAACAACCTTTGCCTTTTCGGGCGTAAGTTTTGTAAGGTTGAACTTGTCCGTATTCTGTCCCGAGACCGTCCCGCAGATGTCGGTCTGTTTCATTATTTCCGTGGTGGGAATATTGACGACGAACTCGCCTTGTTCTTTTATCAATTTATAAGAGTATCGGTGATGCCTGATCGATATTGAAAGCGTCGGCGGTTCAGAGCATACGATGCCCGCCCAAGCTAAGGTTATTATATTGGGTTTGCCCGCACTATCTACGCAGGTCGTAAGAACTACCGGTAACGGAAATAAAGCTGTCGTTGCCTCAATCTCTACTTTTGCCATATTCTTCTCTTCCTCCGTTTTATAAATAATGGTTACCTTTTATTATATGCGTTTTTATCTTATAAGGCAAATATAATTATTTCTCTGCCCTATATATGCTTTTTACATAACATATTGATAACGCATAAGTTACAGATTGGCCTCTTTCGGCATATATCTTTTCCGAGTTTAACGATTAATGCGTGATACTCATTATAAAGTTTTGTACTTCGCGGAAGATTTTTCATAAAAAGGGACTGCAATTTTTCGTAGGTGACATCCTCATCTACAATCCCAAACCTTGAAAATATTCGTTTTGTGTATGCGTCTATTACGAATATCGGTTTTTGAAGGGCGTATAAAAGAATGCTATCGCATGTCTCAGCCCCTACCCCGTTTACGTTAAGTAATTTTCTTCTTAACGTTCTTATGTTCTCCTTGCGCATAACTCTTAAGTTGCCGTTATATTCTCTAAATAAGAAATCTAAAAGGCTTTTAAGTCGCTTTGCCTTGACATTGAAAAATCCAGCCGGCTTGATAATCCGCGCCAGCTTTAAGACGTCGGTTTTGTTCAAGCGCTTAGGCGCAAGTAAATTTTCCCGTTTTAAATTCAAGATGGCCTTCTCGACGTTAGCCCAGGAGGTATTTTGGGTCAATACCGCTCCCACCATAACCTCGAAGGGAGTCTCGCCCGGCCACCAACCCATCGTGCCAAATTCCTTATATAATCTATTATATATTTCCTTTAATAAATTTCTGTAATGTCCGCGCATTCTTCACAGCCCAACCATGGGCGTCGTTATTAAAATAGATGTATACGTCGATTCCGTCTTTCATCATCTTTTTGATTCTTGCGGCGTCTTTTTTTAATGCGTCATTAGGATAGCAGCCTGCATATAAAGATTCGCCGGGCCCGTGGCGTCTTATATACGCGAAATCGGCTGTCAGGGGCGGGCCTTTGGCAAATTCAGGCCAATCCGCTGCGCAAATAGCGATGTTCGCTTTTTCTAAAATTTTAAAAATCTCGTCGGAAAACCAACTTTCGTCTCTAAACTCAAATACGTGACGCAGGCCTTTGGGCCTCTTCAACCGCTTTACAAAATCCGAAAGCCTAGCTGGAGAGGAGCCAAATTTCGGGGGTAACTGCCAGAGGACCACCGACAACTTATTCCGAAGGGCTCCTGCCCTGTTAAGAAATAGGTCGAGCGGCTCCTGACAATCTTTGAGCCTTTTTATATGGGTGATAAACCTGCTCCCTTTAACGGCGAAGGTAAAGCCAGCCGGGGTCCTTTTATGCCAACCCGAAAAAACCGCCTTTGTCGGGAGCCTGTAAAAAGTTACATTAAGTTCTACGGTCTTAAATGACTTGACGTAATGCTCAAGCCATTTATTCTTCGGTAAATCACTCGGGTAAAATACGCCTTCTGCCCAATGGTCATAACTATAACCGCTCGTTCCGATATAGACCCTTGCCTTGCCCATTTAACCTCCCAGTGCAAGAAGGAATTTTAGATTCTTTTCTATATCTTCCTTCGAATGCGGTTCGGAGGTAATGATAGGTTCTATGCCCATCTTATCTATCTCTTTAAAGAACCTTACGAAATCGATCTGGCCCTCCCCTAAAGCGAGGTGGCTATCGAAGTCGCCTTTGTTATCGGATAGATGAAGTTCGCTAATGGAGCCGACGGGATATTCCTTAAGGCAGTCGAAGATAGACTTCTCGCCGAAGGCATTGAAGTGGCCTATATCGAAACATGCCTTAAAATTTGGCGAATTCATCCTCGCTACCAATTTAATGATTATCTCAGGGGACGGCTCTATCGAGTTCTCAATCGATATAACTATATTATCCTTTACCGCGATACTTAAAATATCCTTCCAGACCCCGACGCTTAAATCCAGAAAAAGTTCGGAAGTTTCCCTATAGAAGATAGGCTGGAATCCGCTATGAAATACGATATAATTTGCTTTTATTTTTTTACAAAATTCTACTGCCGCGGTAAAGCGCCTGTTTGTCAATTCCCTTGCCTTCGGATCTCTGCTGCCGGGATTTAAATCATAAAACGGCCCGTGGGCGATTTTCGAAAGACCGTATTTGAGAAAGACGGAGTTTATTTTATCTACTTCGGACTGCGTATATGTATCGAGCGCTTTACCATCGGCATATATCTCACAGTTTATCTGTTTTTCGGTAATGGCATCTAAATTATCCAAGAGCACCCTGTAGGGAACGTGAAAATATACCTTTTCTCTGGTTATCCTCATTTTAACTCCTCATAGATTTTTTTGGCGAGCCTCAACGCTTCGTCCCTGTTCTTTATGGTGCCTTCTGCCTGTGATTCTTCGATCTCTTTTAAAATCGTTCCGATTATATGCCCGGATGGGATTTTAAGCAGTTCTATTATATCATCTCCTGTCAATAATCTTTTAGGTTTTATTTTAACCTTCTTCGCGGCGAAATATTCCTTTATTAACCGAAGAGATAATTCTTCGATCGAATCGCGTTTGCTTATTTTCATTAGCTCACCCCGCGTTGCCCTTTTATCCGCTATGGTAACCAGACAAACGGCGGGCGTGCTATCTTTCATATCGCGCAGGAGCCTTAAAACGGCGCGCTTAGTTACGTCTTTCGCATTCGCCAGCTGGGCGGCCCGTAAATGGAATAATATAATATCTTCCAGAAGCGTCCTTTCCTTCGCCGATAATCTTAAGCTTTTGGCTATCGGCTGAATAAGCTCTACTCCGGCCGCCTCATGACCATGAAACCTTATTTTGCCCGTCTCGGTTATTTCCCTTGCGCGCGGCTTCCCGATATCGTGCAAAAGCGCTCCCAGTTTTACAATCCAGATTGCCTTTCTTGAATCGGTAATCGGCCTGGAAAGATATGTATTTAGGTCCATATCCCTCGAAAACTCATTTAGGAGTTCTTCTAATTGCGCTAAGCTATCGATAGAATGGTCCCAGATATCCAAATGGTGATACGGGCCTTGCCGGACGCCGCGCATCAGTTCTACTTCGGGGACTATCTCATCGAAAATTTTAAGCTCATCCAACATTCGAATATATTTAATCGAATTGCCGACTTCGAGTATCTTGGAGAGTTCATCCCTGACCCTCTCCCCCGCCATAGCCTTTAATTGAGGAATCGTAGTTTTAATCAGATTAAAGGTCTTAGGTTCTATTTCGAAACCGAAGGCCGCAGCGAATGTAAAAGCCCTTAAAATGCGCAAGGGGTCATCCGCGAAAGAATTCGGATTTGTTGCCCGGATAAGTCTATTTTGAATATCGCTCCGGCCGTGACACGGATCCAATAAAAAATTCTTTATGTCCTCAAGCATTTTGATATTTGCGATATCGCACGCTATCGCATTTATGGTGAAATCGCGGGCCTTTAGGTCGGATTCTATCGTCCTTCCTTTAAATCGGTTGAAATCTAATTGGAATTCGCCTTTTAGCATAACTCTGGCGATACCCCTTTCCTCATCCAGCGGAATAAAAGTTCCGTTAAGTTGCGCAGCGACATTTCCGGCGAATTCCAAAGTCAAATCATCGACGGCAAAATCCATTTCCAGCGCCTCTGACCTGCCCTTAATTAAAAGGTCCCTTATAAAGCCGCCGACCAAATAGACCTTTCTCTTATCTTTTGCGGCGTTTACTTTTAAGGCCTTGATTATCGATTCGAAGCTCAAATCTCTTTCCCCTTTTTATAATGTATGATATCATATTTTGTTAGGCGAGGCAAACACAGGTAAAAAATGAAAATTAAAAAGATACACTCCTGGAAGACGTCGGCCAAAGAGGCGATAAGAATTCAGAACCGGCTATCTAAAAAGATAAAGCGTTCTAAAGTATCCGGTCCCGTTAAAGTAATAGGCGGATGCGACGCCTCGTTTTCCAAAGATGAAGACAAAGTACTTGCCGCGGTTGTTATATTATCCTTTCCGGCTCTGGAGGTATTAGAAGTCGTAACGGCAATCCGCAAGGCAAATTTCCCATACGTCCCCGGTTTGCTTACCTTCAGAGAGGGGCCTGCGCTCCTGGACTGCTTTAAGAAAATAAAGATAAAACCCCGGGTGTTATTCTTTGACGGACAAGGCATCGCCCACCCAAGGCATATGGGCATCGCAACTCACATGGGGATATTGCTGGATTTACCGACAATCGGATGCGCGAAATCGAAATTGTTCGGAACTTATAAAGAACCGGCGCCCAAAAGGGGCTCTTTTTCGATAATTAAGGGAAAGGATAACGAAATACTCGGCGCTGCCCTAAGGACTAAAGACGATGTGCGACCGGTCTTCGTCTCTTTAGGACATAAGATGAATTTAGAAGATGCCATAAAGTTGACTTTAAAGGTCGCGCGTAAATACCGAATCCCTGAACCGCTAAGGCAGGCACACCAGAGCGCTAATCGTATATGAACTTGCGCAAGTTAAAAATGCGCGGTTCTTTTCTTCGATATCTTTTTTAGGAGAGTTTGCAAAGGCAAGGTATTTAGAATGTCTTTCTTTTCAAGCC
>Ga0111183_1029_pt1 | contig 14511 bp, 15 predicted proteins | sample DeeMarSWOR324_28_FD_80238 | JGI IMG/M metagenome (GOLD analysis project Ga0111183, IMG submission 80238) | Omnitrophica WOR_2 bacterium SM23_29 | reverse complement strand
CCTTTTAAACCCAGAGATGACCGTCCGGTATACTGCAAGGATTGCTATTCAAAGCGCAAGAACGAAGGTCGTTAAAAGAAGAGATTTTGTTAGCCTCTTCCTTCTAGCAGATTCCTCTTACAATTCATGTTTTCAGAAATCCACGAGGAATTCCCTCTCTCATTCCAGATACCCCTTGCCATAATAGGGGAAAGGCCTATATAATAGTTAGTGAGCAAGAAGAGAGGATTATTTTGAGCAAGCAGAGAAAATTATAGTAAGCTTTAAGTAAAAGAGTAGAAAGAGTGGGATGAAGAAGATATTATTGCTTACTTTTGAATATCCGGTAGGTAAAAAGTATTGTGGTGGAGTTGGTCAGATTGTCAAACAATGCAGAGTTAACTTGCTAGCTCTAGGATACAAGGCTTATGTATTGATAAGTTCAGGATTTCAAAAAAAATGCCCCGTTGATCTGCTTGAGCCGGATGACTCCCTGATACATTACAACAATCTCTTCGGTTTTGAAAAAGAATATGGTTGGTTAGGGTTTGATTACATAATCCAACATTTTGTAAACTGGACACAACAGTTGCGCAAGGTTAAAAATCATAAATGTCCCAGGCCCAAAATAGTTTATCACTTCCACAGCATACTGCGTCGGGAACGAGAGTCGGGATTTAGAACACTTAATCACTTTCTTCTGAACCAGGAAAAAATGATTGATATTGCAGATAAGATTATCTGTCCTTCAAGATATGAATATGATAATTTCTGTAGATATTTTCCTAATTTTTCTGAGAAGCTTACTGTGATTGAAAATACAATAGAGACTTTTCCCTCCTCAGGTAAGATAATTCGCGACATTAGAATTAAGTATGGAATTAAAGAGGATGATATCGTCGCAATCTATGTAGGTCGTCTTGAGAAAATAAAGGGTGCTGAGGTTATTGTTAGTCATATCCCTAAGCTGTTAAACAGACATAAAAATCTCAAGATTTTTATAATTGGCAGAGCATTGGAAAAAGACCTTTACAGTAAATTGATGAGGGCCTTAAAGAAATATCCACAGCAACTCTTTTATATAAGATATTTAGAAAAAGAGAGATTATTCCAGCTGTATTATCTCAGCCATATCTATATAAATCCTTCTTTAAGCGAATCATTCTCGCTGGCTACCCATGAGAGCGCTCTATGTAATAATGCCCTTTTACTTAACAGACTTTCTGTATTTGACAAGTTTAGAGATACAGCTTTATTCTTTTCAAGCCAGGAAGCCGATGGTAATGAGTTTATTTCTAAATTTAAATATTTAATTAAGCATAAGAAAATTAGACGCAGACTTTCTCAAAAGGCCGCCAGGATAGCAAAGGAATTTTTGGCTAATAACAGGCTAAAAGAAGACCTTGTTAAATTTTTAAAATCATTTTAAGGGATAGAAGTGAAACTTCCGAATAGGGGTACAATAGATGGGGGTAGGTCAAGTAAGTTCCGGATTAAGAAAGGAAGGTAAACATTGTTACAGGATTTTATGGTAAAAGTCTTTTTGGGAAATACGATGGCGGATTATCTGCTATGCATGCTTCTGATTCTGCTGGGGTTCATAATCGTTAAGGTATTTCAGGTTTTTCTGCTTAAACGCCTCAAGGCATGGGCGAAGAAGACAGACACTACCATAGACGATTTTCTAGTTGGGCTCATCAGTAAGATAGCCCTACCCTTTTTATATTTTTCTGTTTTCTTTTTAAGTTTGAACGCACTTTTCCTTAACCTGCGTCTTAAGAAAGCCATCGATGTTGTCTGGGTAGCGGTACTTACGCTTTCGGCAATCCGTCTTGCCATAGCCCTGATAAAATACGGCCTCGACGTTTATTGGATAAAGATGGGCAAACAGGAACCCTTAAAGCGCAGCTTACACGGGATTCTGGTAATCAGTAAGGTAGTCATATGGGGACTGGCATTAGTCTTTTTCCTCGATAACCTCGGATTTAAAATATCGGCGGTAATCGCCGGATTAGGAATCGGAGGCGTAGCGGTTGCCTTAGCTGCCCAGGCAGTATTAGGAGATCTTTTCAGTTATTTCGCGATTTTGTTCGACCGCCCCTTTGAGATCGGCGATTTTATTATTATCGGTGATTACATGGGGATAGTAGAACATGTCGGGATAAAGACCACGCGCATTCGCAGCCTCGGCGGAGAGCAGCTGGTCTTTTCGAACACCGACCTTACCAACTCCCGCGTGCGGAACTATAAGCGCATGGAGAAAAGAAGGGTAGTGTTTAAGCTTGGCGTTACCTATCAGACCCCTCTTGAAAAACTCAAAATCATCCCCGGAATAATCGAAAATACCATAAAGAATGTGAAGGATACCACCTTTGACCGGGCGCACTTCTTTTCCTATGGAGATTTCAGCCTCATATTTGAAATAGTTTATTACGTTACCGGCGCGGATTACAATAAATACATGGATATCCAACAGGAGATAAATTTCGCGATCAAGAAAGAATTCGAATCACGCGACATCGAGTTTGCGTATCCGACTCAGACGGTGTTTGTGACTAGACAATAATCAGGCGATATTTGCCCTGAACTTGCCCAAAACCGCTCTTTAGAAAATTATACGGATAATTTAAATCTAAGAAAGGAGACATGTGGCTAATCTTTTTTTAAGTCCTTTAGAGATGTCAAAGGCTATAAGCGATATCGGAGAAAAGAAAGCAAGCGAAACTATTTTTGAATTATTTATCTTTGGAGTTTTAGCTGGGATATATATTGCTTTTGGCGCAGCTGTCGCGACTGCTGTATCAAGCGGTGGAACGCTAGATGCAGGTTTGACAAAGTTTCTCGCAGGAAGCGTTTTTAGTGTCGGCCTCATATTAGTACTTATTCTTGGCTCAGAACTTTTTACTGGTAATATCCTTATGACAATAGGGCTTATCTATCAAAAATATTCTTTTACTAGGGTCTTACGTAATTGGTTGGTAGTATATTTCGGTAATTTCTTAGGTTCTATGATTATCGCTTGGCTCGTATTTAATTCAGGCCTCTTAGTGCATTTTGGGAGCTTGACCTCGATAGGAGATGTTGCAGTAAAAGTTGCAGAAACAAAATTGCAGTTGAGTTTTACAGAGGCACTATGTAGAGGGATCTTGTGTAATATGCTTGTGTGTCTGGCAGTAATTATGTGCATTGCCTCTAGAACTCTTGGAGGCAAGATATTGGGAATCTATTTTCCAATTATGACTTTTGTGGCATCGGGTTATGAGCACTCTGTGGCTAATATGTATTTCTTACCTGTGGGGCTTATGGCAAAAGGCGAATTTATAAGCAGCTTCTTTGCCATTTTCAACAACCTAATTCCTGTAACGATTGGCAACATTATAGGGGGTCTTTTGATAGTTCTCTTGCATCCAAAGGTGGACGAAAAAATAGCGCGACTCCTTATTAGAAAAGATAATAAATAGTATTTATAGATATACTGTTATTTTATAAATTAGAGAGGTTTAAAGGCTATGATCGGAATACCGCTCATAGCCTTTTTATATGTCGATGTTTCAAAGTTTACCCTTGACAAAAATAATACTCTATGTTATACTTTACGTGTAAATCATACAAATCATACAAATCATACAAATCATATTATCGTAAATAGCGCATTATTAAAAAGGAGGGTTTAAGATGGCTGGATTTCATAGGCCTAAGGTGTATGGCGCGGTAACGGTTGGGGAGCGAGGACAAATAGTGATACCTGCGCAATTAAGGGAGTCTTTTGGAATCAAGGCTGGCGATAAGCTAATCGTCGTTGCTAAGCCAGAAGGACATATTGGCTTTATCCCGGCAGACAAATTCGATGAATTCTTGACCCATATGACTGAAATACTGGCAACGTTTAAAAAAGTAAAAACCAAATAATAAATAATGAAGAAATTTATAAAGATTCCCATAATCTTATTATTTTTAGGCTCTTTTTTGCATCAGGCATCAGCTGAGGAAGTCCTCACCTGGCAGGATTGCATCAAAGAGGCCCAGAAGAATCATCCCGACTTAATTTCCGCCGAAGAAACCGTAAAGCAATCTGAAGCCAGTAAAAAAATTACCGCAAGCACTCTTTTTCCTCAAATAAAAAGTAATGTAGACGCATCTACCTCCGAGACTACCACCGCTACTGCCGGCATAACAACCAGCAAAACCACCGATACATATAAATATGGAGTAACTGGAACTCAATTATTGTTTGATGGAACTAAAACAATTAATGATGTAAAAGCTGCTTCAGAAAATGTAAAAGCCGCTCAGTATAATTACAGGTTTACTTCAACCGAAGTAAGATTGCGGCTGCGCACCGCTTTTGTCAATTTGTTGAAGGCACAGGAATTATTAAATATCACTCAAGAAATCTATAATATCAGAAGAGGTAATTTAGAATTAATTACTTTACGTTATGAATCCGGTACAGAACATAAAGGAGCGTTGTTAACCGCAGAAGCAAATACAACCGAAGCTAAATTCGAAATTGCCCAAGCCAAAAGAGCACTCGAGGTTGCACAGAGAGAACTCATTAAAGAAATGGGCAGGGCTCAATTTTCATCGGTACGCGTAGAAGGAACATTTAAAGTAAGCAATGCTGTTTTAGAGAGGCCAGATTTTGAAGCTTTAGCAAAAAATAACCCGAATTTAGGTAAACTTATCGCACAGAAGAACGCCGCTTCCTTCGGCATTAAAGCCGCAGAAGCAAATTTTTTCCCTCAGCTTTCGGCGCAAGCTGGAGCGAATAGAAGCAGCTCCGAGTGGCCTCCAGAAGATGACCAGTGGAATGCCGGACTTACCTTATCCTTTCCTATATTTGAAGGTGGATTACGGCTGGCCGAGGTAGCTAAAGCAAAATCAGTTTTCAATCAGGCACAGGCGAATGAAAGAAGTACAAAAGACAGCATTATCTTGACACTTGAGCAAACCTGGGCAGCGCTTCAGGATACAGTAGAAACAGTAGAGGTACAAAAGAGATTCCTAGATGCCGCTGAAGAACGCGCCAAGATTGCCGAGGCGCAATATTCTTTGGGATTAATTCAGTTTGATAACTGGACGATTATCGAAGATGACCTAGTAAAGACAAAAAAAGCGTTTTTGGAAGCCCGGGCAAAGGCCTTATTGGCTGAAGCCAATTGGGTTCAGGCGAAAGGAGAGACATTAGAATATGCGGACTAAAAAATTAACATTATTCGTTGTTGTAATAGTCATTTTGGGTATCATAGCCGTATCTATGACCAAGTTAAAACAAAAGAAATCTTTTGATGAGATGGTAAAAGATATAGCTCCGGTTATTAGCTCCATTAGAACCTTTATATCATCTACCGGAACGGTCCTTCCGAAAAACCGTCTGGAAATAAAGCCTCCGGTTAACGGCAGAATCGAACGTATTTTAGTCCAGGAAGGAGATAAGGTAAAAATCGGACAGAACTTGGCTTTAATGAGCTCAACAGAAAGAGCTGCTTTATTAGATGCGGCCAGAGGCAAAGGAGAGCAAGCTTTACAATACTGGGAGGAGACCTATAAACCGATACCATTGCCGGCGCCTATTGACGGCGAAGTTATTGTAGCCAAAGCCCAGCCTGGACAGACGGTTACTACTAGCGATGCCGTGGTGGTATTGTCAGACCGCTTGATTGTCCGGGCGCAGGTTGATGAGACAGATATCGGTAAAATTACGCCTGATATGAAGGCAGTTATCACTCTCGACGCATATCCCGACACAAAAATAAAGGCCTCTGTGGAACACATCTATTATGAATCAAAAACGGTCAACAATGTCACTGTTTATGAAGTTGATTTAATTCCGCAAGAGGTACCGCTGTTTTTCCGTTCAGGTATGAATACGACTGTAGATTTTATAGAGCAAAGTAAAGAAAATATCCTCCTTATTCCGGTAGGGGCAGTGTATAAAGAAAATGAAGAAAATTATGTTTTAATCAAACAGAACAACGGTAAAGAACCATTAAAGACGCGCGTTACGTTGGGTATCTCTGACGATAAGAACGTAGAGGTTCTTTCTGGGATTACTGAGAACGACAGGATAATGCTAAAGACAAAAAAATATAGTCTGCCTGAAAGCACCACGGGAACTAACCCATTTATGCCTAGCCGTAGAAGATAATGATCGAGTTAAAAAATATATATAAGACGTATTATATGGGCAAGGTTGAAGTAAAGGCCTTGCAGGATATTTCTCTGAGAATTTTCCCCGGTGAGTTTGTAGCGATTATGGGGCCTTCGGGTTCGGGTAAATCTACGCTTATGCATGTCTTAGGTTTACTTGATAGGCCAGATTCTGGCGAGTATTATTTAGAAAAGAGAAAGATTAACGAGCTTTCCGATGAGGAGTTATCCGCAATACGAAATCGCTTAGTCGGTTTTGTGTTCCAGCAATTTCATCTCTTACCCAGGATGACTGCTTTGGAAAACGCGGAACTTCCCTTGATTTATGCGGGAAAACGACATTTGAAAGAAAAAGCAGAACAGGAAATTGAAGAAGTCGGCCTTGCTGAAAGGATGAATCACCGGCCAAATGAGCTTTCTGGAGGCGAGCAGCAGCGTGTGGCGATTGCCCGCTCATTAGTCAACGAGCCCTTAATCATCTTAGCAGATGAGCCGACAGGCAATCTTGATTCCAAAAGCCAAGAAGAGATAATCTCAATTCTAAAGGAGTTAAATCAAAAAGGTAAAACCGTTATCATTGTAACCCACGAAAAAGAAATCGCAAGCCACGCCAAACGCGTTATTCGCATGCTCGATGGCCGCATTATTTCTGACGAGAAATCGGGAATTCCGCCAAAACCTTCTGAGGAAAATCAGGCAAATAAGATAATAGACGTTGTTTTATCCAAATCCGAGAGAAAAACCAGGGAGACCAAATTCTTTGATTATCTGCGCCAAGCAGGGGGGGCAATGGTATCGCATAAAATGCGCTCATTTTTATCTATTTTAGGTATATTAATCGGTGTAGCTGCAGTTATCGCCATGCTTGCGGTAGGACAAGGGGCAAAAGAATCAATTGAAAAACAATTGGCGTCCCTAGGGTCAAATCTTCTGGTAGTCAGGCCTGGTTCACGAAGGGTTATGGGAGTGGCTTTAGAGGCAGGGTCTGTGACGCGCCTTACTTTTCAAGATGTCGCTGCTATTGAAAAACTCACCGGTGAAGTAAAAAGAGTAAGTCCTTCCGTGACAGGCAGAGGGCAGATAGTCTATGCGAATAAAAACTGGAATACTCGGGTTGAAGGAGTGGGAGTGGATTATGCTCCGCTCCGCGCTTCGATTCCGGCCGTGGGAAGGTTTTTTACTGAAGACGAAGTAAGAATGCGGGATAAAGTTGCGTTGCTTGGCACAACGGTAGCAAGACAACTCTTCGGGGACACAAATCCTATCGGTGAAACAATAAAAATAAATCTCCTTAACTTTAAAGTAATCGGCATATTGCCTGCAAAAGGAGCGACAGGTTTTCATGACCAGAATGATACGGTGCTTATTCCCATTACCACAGCCATGTACAGAGTCTTAGGAAAAGAATATATTGATTCTATTTATGTAGAAGCGCAAGGTCCTGAGTCAATTGATGCGGCGCAAGAAGCCATAACCAAACTCATTATAAAACAACATCGTCTTCTTACTAAAGACGAAGAGGACTCATTTCAGATACATAATATGGCTGATATTAAGAATGCGCTTGAGACCACGACCAAAACAATGTCATTATTATTGGGCTCGATCGCTGCCATATCGCTTTTAGTAGGTGGCATAGGTATTATGAACATTATGCTTGTATCGGTGACTGAGCGCACGCGCGAAATCGGCCTGCGTAAGGCAATAGGAGCAAATAACAAAGATATTATGGTTCAATTTCTTATTGAGGCAATATTGATGTCGTTTATCGGTGGTGTAGTTGGCATTTTGTTGGGAGGAGGAGTATCCATACTCATAACCCTTTTTGCGGGATGGGCAGTGAAGGTATCTTTAACTTCGATAATTCTTGCTACAACATTTTCATTAATCGTAGGGATATTGTTTGGACTTTGGCCGGCTCAAAAAGCTTCCAGGCTCGACCCCATTGAGGCATTAAGATATGAATGAAATAGCAGTTAGAGTTAAAAATTTATCAAAACATTTCGAACAAGTTCTAGCAGTTGACAATATTTCTTTCGAAGTAGAGAGAGCCGAAATTTTCGGTTTTTTAGGTCCTAACGGCGCAGGCAAAACCACAACTATAAATATTCTTTGCACTCTGCTTATGCCCACTTGCGGAGAGGCGATCGTGAATGGGTTTAATGTAATAACTTCTCCCAATGAGGTAAGAAAATCTATCGGTATTATTTTTCAGGACCCCAGTTTGGATGAGCGACTCACAGCTTACGAGAATTTAAATTTTCACGGGATGATTTACCACCTTCCTTCAACGGCAAGAAAGGGGCGTATCGAAGAGGTATTGAATATGGTTGGTTTATATTCAAAGAGAGATTGTATCGTACGCACATTTTCAGGAGGCATGAAAAGAAGGTTGGAGATTGCCCGTGGTCTGATGCATAAGCCTAAAATTCTATTTTTAGATGAGCCGACCATAGGACTAGACCCACAGACAAGGCAGTATATATGGGATTACATATTAAACCTTTCGCAAAGAGAAAAAATAACTATATTTCTCACTACGCATTACATGGATGAGGCTGAGATATGCCAGCGCGTAGGAATTATCGACCATGGCAAGATCGTTGCTTTGGATACACCAAGAGCATTAAAAAATAAGTATGCAACGTCTTCCCTTAACGATGTATTTTTAGAAATCACGGGACGCGATATCCGAGAAGAAGAATCGGATAGCAAAGAACGATTGAGTCGGTTCTTACGCTCAAGGAGATTAAGATAACCCATGGATTTCGATGCCTTACGGATGATTTGGCTAAGAGACCTTATCCGCCATTTTCGGGACAGGGTAAGACTTTTGGGTTCTATAACCCGGCCGGTACTGTGGCTTTTGATTATGGGCACGGGTTTAAGAGCTGCTTTTAACGTGCACGGGATATCTTATACTCACTTTATATTTCCGGGGATTATCGCGATGAACCTTATCTTTGCGGCAATGCAGTCAACCATCAGTATTATTTGGGACAGAGAATTCGGTTTTTTAAGGGAGATTCTTGTTGCGCCCATTCCGCGCAGCTCGATAGTTCTCGGAAAGGCCTTAAGTGGCTCAACGGTCGCTTTTATCGAAGGTCTTTTTGTTTTGGCCTTCGCTCCTTTTATAAAAATACACATTCCTTGGGTTAATCTATTCTTGCTTTTACCGTTAATGTTTCTTATCGCCTTCGTTTGCACTAGCCTTGGAATTGCTATTGCCGCGCGAATGACTTCTTTTGAAGGTTTTGGTGTAATCTCCAACTTTGTAATTATGCCGATGTTTTTCTTAAGCGGTGCAATATTTCCTGTAGATAATCTACCCCATTGGATAAATTTTATTGTCAGACTTAATCCTTTAACTTATGGCGTAGATCTTTTAAGGTGGTTTGCCTTGGGCATAAAAATATTTGCTCTTTATATAGATTTTCTGTTTCTGGCAATTTTTTCCTTTATAATGTTAGGTGTAGGGGTCTTTGAATTCAGCAAAAGAAGTTAAATTATTATGAAAATTCCCGAACACACCTATAATAAGATGTATTTTTCTAATAGTTTAAGCGATACCGACCGAAAGGGCTTCGAATTTTGTCCTGCTTGTAAGAGATGATAATACCACGGGAAAGATTTGAACAGTTGGTGATAAAGGCGCTGGAAAAACTCCCTCAGATATTCAAGGACAAGCTTGAAAATATAGACGTGGTCATCGAAGATTATCCCACCGATGAAGAAATGCGTCAGGTGAGAGTGCGTTCAAGGAGGATGCTATTAGGCCTCTATCAGGGAATTCCCTTAAAAAAGAGAACCCATTTTTATGGAAATGTGCTGCCCGATAGGATAGTCTTGTTTAAGGGCAATATCGAAGATATCTGCAATACGGAAGAAAAGATAGAATCTCTGGTCGCGAAGACCGTCTGCCATGAAATTGCACACTATTTCGGCATATCGGATGATAGATTAAAACAGATGGGGACTTATTGATTAACTATCTTGTAAAAAAATTTAATAATTTTTAATGATTAAAGACTTCAGACACGTCTGCGTAGTAGTCAAAGATTTAGGCAAATCCTTAAAATTCTACAAGGATATTTTAGGGCTTAAAGTATTTAAAACTATCACTGTGGAAGGTAAATATCCCGAAGCCATATTTAATAAAAAAGGGATAAAATTGACCTACGTGAAATTACGCACTCCAAATCAGCCAAAAGATAGCCCTGCTATATTTGAATTGCATCGTTGGAAAAAACCAAAAATTTCTCGTAAGAAATATAATCACATATCTTTTACAGTTAAAAATTTAGATTATGAATATAAGAGATTAAGGAAATTGAAAGTGAGGTTTATTTCAAAACCGATAAAATCGCCCGATGGCAAAACTAAAATTTGTTTCGGTTACGACCCCGATAATAATTTAATAGAATTCATAGAGGATTCTTAAATGGCCGCAAAATTAAAGTACTCAACCGATAGATTAAATCGTCTCCTCGTAAATAAAGATAATAAAAATTATCCTATCGACGGAGAATTTAGCGTCGAGGAAAATAATCTCGTCTTTAAGCCCAGCCAAAAATCGATTTTCACAAAAGATTTAGACCTTCCACGAAAGATGAGGTTTGAGGGCAACTGGCACTTAACCCCTAATAAGGACTTTAAATTAGTCCTTATTGAAACAGATAATCAGGTAAAAAACGATGAATTGAAAATCAAAGGTCAGATTATTTCGGCGCAGGCCGATGCGATTGTCTTTCAGATGCACTGCATAAAAGAGCCGGACGTTGACAGCATAAAATTGCTTCGACTCGGAGGTAGATGGCAGGCGGATGAATTTAATCAGTTGGCCTTTTTCGTCGCTCGGGATATCGCGGAAGATATATTACGTTTTAACGGCTCTTGGCAAGTAAATAAGAATCAAGAGATTATATACACTTACGAGAAACAGGATCTAATTCGCAAGACAAGGACACAGGAACAAATCACTTTTAAGGGTTACTGGCAGATAAGTTCAACCGATCGGCTTACTTATATATTGGATTTTAAAAACAGGTCGTTCTTCGAATTTAAAGTGCAGATGGGAAGCCCTAATTTAATTGGAAAGACAGGTGAGATTCGTTACCGTATAGGAATCGGCGTAAAAGAATTAGCGAGGGAAAGGGTATTTTTGCTTTTTGGCACTTGGAAAATTAACCGCACAAAGAGCATTTCATTTGAGGTGAATTATGGTGAAGACGGCGTAAGGGCGATTACATTCGGTGCAAGCGTCTTTTTAAATAAAAATAATGAATTTGTGTTTGAGTTAACGGATAAAGTTGGAAAGGACTTAGGTTTTACAGTCCAATTTAATAAAAAGTTTTTCAAAAATAACGCCATCGTGTTTGCGAGATTAAGAAGATTAGAACAAGACCTCCGAGTCGAAGGCGGTCTCAAGGTCCGCTGGTGATATTGAAGAATTTCGCTTCTTATGGTAATATAAACATGTAATCCTCATTATGCGCCCGTAGCTCAATTGGATAGAGTAATGGGCTTCGAACCCAAAGGTTGGGCGTTCGATCCGCCCCGGGCGCGCCAACTTTTAATTGACCAAGCTATTTTATTGTGATAAAATCACTTCTTTATAAAGGGCCACTAGCTCAATTGGCGGAGCAGGTCCCTCTTAAGGACAAGGTCGAAGGTTCGACTCCTTCGTGGCCCACCAGTCGCCATAATTTTTAATTCTGGGCGGATGGTGAAACTGGCAAACACGCAAGCCTTAGGAGCTTGTGGGGAAACCCTTGGAGGTTCAAATCCTCTTCCGCCCACCAGTTAAGTCGGAGAAACCAAGAATGTCTTATGCGGGTGTAGCTCAGTTGGTAGAGCGCTACCTTGCCAAGGTAGTTGTCGTGGGTTCGAGACCCATCACCCGCTCCAGACTTTTAAATACAGGGAGGAAAAGATGAAGATAAGCGATTTCTTGGAAACGAAGGCGGTATCCGCAGGTCTGCAAGCCACGGATAAGGAAGGTGTCATTAGGGAACTCGTCGATTTGCTCTCCAAGGCAGGCCGTATCAAAGAGAGGGATAAGTTGGTAAAGATCTTAATGAATCGAGAGGCGTTGGGTTCGACGGGGATAGGGCAGGGTGTTGGTATTCCTCACGGTAAATGTGAAGGAGTAAAAGAATTGGTAGCCGCATTTGGCCTGTCTCAAAAAGGAGTAAACTTCGATTCTCTCGATGGAGAACCTGTTCATATATTCTTCCTGTTAGTTGCCCCAGAGGATTCGGCTGGACCCCACCTGAAAGCGTTAGCAAGAATTTCACGCCTTTTAAAGGAGAAGGTCTTCCGCGAATCCCTAAAGCAATGCAAGGATGAAAAGAGTATTTTGAGATTAATCGAAGACGAAGATTCAAAACGACATTAAAATTAATTTGGAGGGAAAGATAATGCGTTGGCTTAAATGGTTATATCCGGGGATGAAAATTAAAAGGTGGATTGTTCTCTTTTCGGTCGGCACAATTTTAATTGCGGTAGCATTTGGATTCGTTTGGACCGGCATTGAATTGAAAGCGCCTGGTCGAATAACATTAGGGGCCATCATATTTTTAATTGGTATAACGTTGCTTATCATCGGCCTTAGAAAGATGGTTAAATCTTTCATAACGGTTTTTCTTCCTCATAAAGAGAAGGATTTGGTAGATATAATGTTCAGACAGCGCCAGTTATCCAAAGGTCCAAAGATCGTCGCTGTAGGCGGTGGACATGGGCTTTCGACATTATTACATGGATTGAAAGAATTGACATCAAACATCACCGCTGTAGTTACCGTCGCAGATGACGGAGGAAGCTCCGGCAGGTTAAGGAGTGAATTAGACGTTTTGCCGCCGGGGGATATTAGAAGTTGCCTCGTCGCATTGGCCGATGCAGAGCCGTTGATGAGGGAATTATTTCAATTTCGTTTCAGCGAGGGAGAGGGGCTAAAGGGGCATAATTTTGGAAATCTATTTATTACCGCTCTATCGAAAGTAACCGGTGATTTCGAGAAAGCAATTAAGGAATCGAGCAGGGTTTTAGCAATTCGCGGGCAAGTTGTGCCATCGACAGTAGATAAGGTGGTATTAATTGCGAAACGCGCTGATGGAACGCAGACAGCTGGTGAAAGTAAAATTCCGGAAGTTACAACTACCAGCCCAATCAAAAGGGTATATTTGAATCCTGCCGGATGCAGACCGACCACCGAAGCGCTTCGGGCGATTAAGGAAGCCGAAGTAATAGTTATTGGTCCCGGCAGTCTTTATACAAGCATTATGCCTAATTTGGTGGTTGAAGGCATTAGCGATACTATTTTAAAATCGTCGGCAATTAAGATTTATGTTTGTAATGTGATGACCCAACATGGCGAGACGGATGGATATACTGCCTCCGACCACGTCGAAGCAGTCCTAAAACACACTCATCCTACTTTGATAGATTATTGTATCGTCAACACGGGGAAGGTGCCTGAGCACATGCTTGCTAAATATAAAGAGGAAGGCGCATATCCAGTCGAACCGGATATAAAGAAGATTCGGAATTTAGGGATAGCTGTAGTCGAAGGCGATGTTATAAATGCCCAAGATTACGTCAGGCACAATTCAGAAAAGCTCGCCAAGATTATTTTTAACATAATTAACAGCACAAAGGGAGCGGGGACGTTATAGAATTTCTCCTAAGCCAAGCAAGATGAATTCAAATGGCAAAATGAATTTATTGATAGCCGTTCATTCTCATCAGCCGGAAGGAAATTTCGAATGGATTTTTGCTGAGGGTTATGAGAAGGCATATCTTCCATTTTTGACGATATTGCATCGGCATCCGAAGATAAAGATGGCGCTTCATTATACGGGTTGCCTTTTGGATTGGTTTGCCAATAAACATCCAGAATTTATTAAGATGTTGAAGGAGTTAGTCAAACGCGGACAGGTTGAGGTATTATCCGGCGGCTATTATGAGCCGATATTACCTTTAATTCCGGAGAGGGATATTATAGGACAAATAAGGTTGATGAACGAGAAGGTAGAGGAGTTTACAGGATATGTGCCTTCCGGGGCGTGGCTTGCGGAGAGGGTATGGGAACCGACCTTAATTAAACCTATGGCGAAAGCCGGGATAAAATACACGATAGTTGATGATTCGCATTTTGTTAATGTTGGGAAGAAGCCAGATGAGCTATCGGGATATTATGTGACGGAGGATGAAGGTCAGAAGCTTCTTATTTTTCCCGGTTCGGAAAAACTTCGCTATTCGATGCCTTTTAAGTTGCCCCATGAGACTATAAATTATTTAAGGGACTTAAAAGAAAAAGGCATTGTGGCGAAGGCCTTCGCCGATGATGGGGAGAAATTTGGTATTTGGCCAGAGACATTTAAA
>Ga0111183_1050_pt1 | contig 14664 bp, 10 predicted proteins | sample DeeMarSWOR324_28_FD_80238 | JGI IMG/M metagenome (GOLD analysis project Ga0111183, IMG submission 80238) | Omnitrophica WOR_2 bacterium SM23_29 | reverse complement strand
TGCATGCCCTAAATGGTCATAAATTAGGGGGTCTTTTCCATACAATTGGATAGCCCGCTCAAGTTGTGCAACTGCTTCATCTGTCATCCCCTTCTGATAATACGCCCAACCCAAACTGTCCACGTATGCACCATTATCGGGATCTACCTTAAGGGCCCTTTCTATTAAACTCACCGCCTCATCTAAATTCTCACCCTCTTCCGCATACATATAACCTAAATAATTCAACGCATCTGCATGTTTCGGGTTTAATTCGATTGTCCTTTTCAATTCTTGCTTCGCCAAATCCTTTTGACCCTGTCTTTCATAAGCTGAACCCAGATAGAAGTGACCATCGGCATCGTCCGGAGTTAACTCAACGACCTTTTTGTACGAATCTATCGATTCGTTCCACATCTCCTTCTGCGAATATGCCACTCCTAACACAAGGTAAAGTACATCTGCCTTTTCTTTGACGTCTAAAGCTTGTGCTTTTTGCAAAAGGGCAATCGCTTCATCCGTTCTCTTCTCGTTTAAATAAATATATGCCAGTTCCAAATAGCCCTCAACATCCTTCGGCTCTAAGTCTATAACGAGCTTATACGTCGATATAGCATCGTCTATCTTCTTCTCTCGATAATAAAGCTGGGCAAGGAGCCTATAGATCTTGGTATTTAACGGCTCTAACTCCAAAAATCTTTTATACCCGGCTTGTGCCTTGTCATTCTCCCCTTTTATCTCATGTAATATCGCCTTGCTCAAAATTGCTTCTGTATAATTCGGATCTAACTTAATCGCTTCTTCAAAATGGGCAATCGCGTCGTCGGGTCGCTCTAATCTACTGTAGATAATCCCCAAATTAAAATGAACTAAGCTGTCTACTCCGCTGGATTCTTTTAAGATCGCTTCATATACTTCGATGGCCTCTTTCAATTTCTCCTGTACGACGTACAAATCCGCTAAGGACGCGAGCGCCTTTAGGTCATGTGGATCTCTTTTAATGATCTCTTCGTATTGAAGCGCAGCCTGGTCAAATTTTTTTGTAACGGTATATAGAAGTGCGAGGATAAACCTCGCCTTGGAGTCATCCGGATCGTATCTTATCGCGACATTTAAATGGTCGGTTGCTTCTTTATATTTCGTCAGCCTTATGTAATCCAGCGCAATCCGCGTATGTATAGCAGAAGTCCGATAATCATATTCAAGGGCTTTTTGATACTCCTCGATCGCATCCTTAAACTTGCTCTCACTGTCTAATATAGCGCCCATTACAAAATGGGCATATGCCTTCGATGCTTTAGCCCTATTTGACGAAGCACCTTCTGCAATAAAGGTATCGTGATCGGAGAGACGTTCTGAAGATCGACTGTATAACGGGGATTCTTTGGAGAAGATAAAAAGTATTACCCCCAACAGTAAGATAATTATATATCTTTTCACTTGAAAAGTAAGCTTGTCTTTGGAATTTACTTCTTTTTATGCCTATCTCGGCGCAATCTCTTTTTTCTCTTGTGCGTCCTAATCTTCTTTCTCTTCCGCTTCCTTCCGCACGGCATTTTATTTTGCCTCCTTCAATATATGACCTTATTAAGCGGGTATTCGATAATCCCCTCCGCTCCCGCTTTCTTTAATTGGGGTATTAAATCCCTGACACGTTTTTCATCAATGATCGTTTCGACCGCAACCCATCCTGAGATGCTTAAATTCGAAATCGTAGGCCTGCGCATAGCGGGCAATATGCTCAAGACCTTCTTTAAGTTCTTTGTTGAGACATTCATTTTGAGACCAACCTTCTCCTCAGCTAATATAGCACCTTTCAAAAGTATCGCAAGCTTCTCAATCTTGGACCTTTTCCAAGAATTTTTCCAAGAATTTTTGTTTGCGATTAGTTGGGTCGTTGAGACGCAGATTGTATCAACAATCCTTAAATTGTGAGCTCGAAGGGATGAACCCGTCTCGGTAAGTTCTACAATAGCATCCACGAGGTCAGTACCCACCTTTGCCTCGGTTGCTCCCCAAGAAAATTCAACATCCGCTTTTATCTTTTTCTTCTTTAAAAAATCTTTCGTTACATTAACCAATTCTGTCGCGATTCTCTTGCTTTTAAGGTCAGTAACCCTTCGGATATTGGAACGTTCGGGCACAGCCAAAACCCACCTGACAGGATTTAAACTCTGCTTAGCATATGCAAGTTCCGTAACCCGCACAACATCGGAGTCATTCTCTAAAACCCAATCGTTACCTGTTATACCGCAATCAAGGATGCCTTCTTCTACATATCTGGACATCTCTTGCGCTCTAAGAAGGACAGGTTCTAATTCGGAGTCATCTATTGATGGAAAATACGACCTCTCCGAAGCGGAAATCAAAAATCCAGCTTTCTTTAACATTTTAAAGGTAGCCTCTTGTAGGCTACCTTTTGGCAATCCTATCTTAAGTTTAGGCATCTATTTTTATACCTCTTCCTTTATAATTTTCTTGATATCAGATTTTAACTTACGGCGAGAATATATCTTGCCGCTCTCTTTAACTCTCGTCCGGGGATTAATAATCCAACTTCGCCTTACTTTAATCCTTCTTTTTTTATTAGACATATTATTTTATATTTAATCGACTAAAAAGTCAATTATATTTTCTTTTTAAATTTACCATAACTTAAGGGATGTTGTCAATCGAGGGGAAGGGAAAAATCCTTAGCCTTTTATGGCGTCGAACAAGGAAGGATCTAACTCGTAGAGGAGTCTTAATTCGTTGAGGATGTCATTTCTGTTTTCTATTTTTTCAGCAGCTTCGTCTCCTTCGGCAAAAAGCATTTCGATCATTACTAATTCATTGATTAACTCCTCATCGGATAAGCCGGCGATAGAGCGCTGTTGAATGGCTTGATAATTTGTGAAAAATAAACTCACGCCTATGATCAAAATTATCAGAGAAACCGCAACAACGGCGGGCCTAAAAGTGGGTTGAAAAACTGTTCCGAGGATATCTTTTATCTTCTCGACAAAAATAGAACGCCTCTGGGATTTCCATTCATCGATGGCATCTAATCTTTGCCTTAACCCCTTATCAAACTCCTGCCAAAATTCCTTTGAAGGCTTTGGTGTCCTATACCTGGAAATCAACTCGATAATTTTTTTATAAGTTGCCATCTTAACTCCCTCCTGCCGTTGATAAATAAGGCAACAGCGACTTTTGTAAATTTCGCATCGCACGGTAAAGGTGTACTTTTACCGTAGATTCCCTACAATTAAGTATTACGGCAATTTCGTTTAATTTCAGTCCCTGAATATGTTTTAGAGTAAAGACCATCCTCTGTTTTTCAGGTAACAAATTTACAGCTTCGTCGATCATCTCCTTTACCTCTTTGCTTAAAGTAACTTCAAAAGGATTTGGTCTATTATCGACGACATCGATAGTTTCTTCTTCCTCGTATTTCAATTTTAGCGGGCTTGGCCTTATCCGCTTTGCCGCTGATTTTCTCCTTAAAAAATCCCTGCACAGATTTACCAATATTCTATAAAACCAGGTGTAAAAACTTGAGTCAGTTCTAAAATCTTTGACATTTACATAGGCCCTGACAAACGCATCTTGTAAAACATCCTTAGCATCTTCATAATTACCTACCATATTAAACGCAAGGGCGAACGCTTTCTCTTTATATTTATCGACAAGAAAATCGAATGCAAACCGCTCGCCCTTTTTTACTTTCTCTATCAGTTGAAGCTCTAATTCTATTTCGTGACCCTGCATTATTATTGTGTAGTCTTCGGAAGTTCTTGTTTTAATCGCTCAAGCCTTGCCTCTAACCCATTTATCTGCTTCTGTATAACATCCCTATATCTTTCTGGATTTTCTTCCTTAAGCCGTGCCAACTTTTGTCGAAGCATCTTTCCTCTCTGCTGTAGTACTTTCTTAAACTCTTCGGGATTTTCGCGGTATAATTTCTTAAACCTCTCTATCTTCTCCACCCTAGAAAGTTCTGGTGGAAAATCGGCACGCATCATTCCAGCCATTTGCCTTCTGCCTGGTTCCCATGTCTTTGAGCTTCCCTTGCCTACCGCATAGCCGATAAAGCCGGAAATTACCGCAACCGCAAGAATCAAAACCCCAACCACAACCAACTGCTTATATCCTTTCATTTTATTTTACCTCCTTCCACTATATTAGACGTATAAAAGCCGAAAAGGTTTACATATCTTAAATTCCAAAGTTTATTATACCCCATATCGGCAACAAAAGGAAAGGCCTTGAAAAAAACGACTTCATCGGTTATAATATGATAACTTTTTAGAGGTGGGAAATGCTTAAGGCAATGCGGAAAAATACCAAGATATTTATGTGGCTTTTGATAATCGCCTTTGTCGTTTGGCTCGCTGCCGACGTAATCCTCACAAAACAAGGAACTACATATGCAGGGATAATATTTGGGAAGAGGGTCTCTTTAAGCGAATATAAAAAAGCTTGGGAGGCAGTTAAAACCAAGGCCATCTTCACCTACGGCGACAAGGTCCAAGAAGTCGCAAAAAATTTAAACTTAGATGAAGAAGCGTGGAACAGACTAATCCTATTATATGAAGCGAGACGACAAAAAATCCAAACCAGCGACAGTGAAGTAGTAAGTTTTGTAAAGGATATTGCCATATTTAAGGATAAAAATGGCGAGTTCAATCAAAGTACATATGAACGTATTTTAAGATACTCGTTCGGGCTTACTCCAAGAGACTTCGAGGAACAAGTCCGTGACGAACTTACGATTAAGAAGTTGATGGATAAGCAAAACGAAAGGGTCCCCTTAACTGATGAAGAAGTCTTAAAGGAATATAAATTGGCGAACGAGAAGGCGAATGTCTCTTACATCTTATTTGAAACCGAGAAATATTATTCGCAAGTAAGCTGCACAGAAGACGAATTAAAAGGGTATTTCGAAAAGAACGCTCAAAAGTTCACTATCCCAGAACGGGTAAACGTCGAATATTTCGGCAAGAATTTTACGGACGAAACTGAAGAGACAAAAGAAAAGACCAAAAACCAAATACAGGGGATATCTGACGAAATTTCAGAGGAAAAAGATTTCGAAGGGATCGCTAAAAAATATTCGATGCAGATTAAAGAAACGGGGTTCTTCAGCAGCGAAGACAAAATTCCCTATATAGGGTGGGCCCTTAACTTCGCCAACGTTGCCCTCTCTTTAAAACCGGGGCAGATAAGTAACCCGGTAGTAACGAAAAGTGGGGTATATATATTAAGGGTTAAAGGGAAAAAACAAGCACAACCAGCCAAATTTGAAGAAGCAAAGAAAAAAGTAGAAAAAGCTTTAAAAACGAGGAAGGCAGAAGATGAAGCCGTGCTGAAAGCTAAAGAAGTCCTTTCGATTATAAAGACTAGAATGGAAAAGAATGATAAATTCGAAGATATAGTAAAGGATTTATCGTTGACTAGTAAAGAAACCGATGCCTTTACACGCAATACTTACATTCAGGGCTTAGGGATAGTAAAAGAATTTACAGAAGCGGCGTTTTCCTTAAAGGAGGGCGAAGTTCATAACGAACCAGTCAGAGTCCACAACGGATATGCCATCTTAAAACTAAGTGCCTTCATACCTATTGATGAAAATAAATATAAAGAAGAAAAAGATAAATTCAAGGAACAACTTTTAATGCAAAAAAGATATCTCAACCTTCTAACATGGTTTTATGACTTAAAAGAACGCGCCAAATTGAAGATCCACCATTAAAATAGGGACGGTTCTAATTATTTGTGCTTAAAAATAGAACCGTCCCTATTTTCTACTTAATAAACCGTTATCGTCGTCTCCGGACCGATTGGGAAACCACTTGAATTGTAATTGAACGTGTCATCTAAACCATATCGCGCATTATATGGGTCGGTGGATGTATACGGATAAATATACGCTGACCAAAGATAATTTGAACCAGAAGGTGTAGTGGAAGGTACTGTTATACCAAACCTTCCGCTGCCTGTCGAGTTGCTTAATCTATACGTTGCTTGAGCATATATGATTCCTGTATAAGCGTTCTGTAAAATAAGCTTCATCTTTGCTGGAACCTGAGGTAAATTCTCCCACTCGATTGGAACAGAGACAACCTTCCCCTTCTTTATGTTCTTGGGGAATGTCGATAATTCTACCTTTAGTCGCGGCGCAAAATAGAGCTTTACTTCAAAGTCGTTTGTGCCAGTTGCACCCGTAAACCATGTGCTCCATTGATATCTTCCACCTTTAGTAGAGGATTTGTAATCGTTATAAGCAGGGTTGTAATCCGGTACCCAACCAAAATATTGAATCGCTTCTTTAAATCCGGTTACCGACTGCGTCATTGACGAATAAACCTCGTCAGATGTACCATCGCCGTTGTCGCCTTTTTCTTTAAACGCAAGGTTAAGTGTATAAGTTGCACTTCCTGCATTATATGTTTCCCAAACGTCCCAATCCCTTCCCGCGTGGACGTAATCCGACGTCCCAATAATCTGAACGCCCGGTCCTGAAATTACTACTTTGTCATATCCAGGGTCGTTTAAACTCGTATAGAATCCCTTCTGGCTTGTCCACGGATCAGATGCATCCCACGGATAGACATAACCTAACCAGTAAAGATTGTCTGCGGTGAGACACTCCGACTGCAGATTCACAGTCAAGGTTGCGCTATCGGTTCCTTTTATCGTCCAGTGTTCTGTTTCGCTGACAACTAAATCTCCGTCGTTGGGATCAACAGTTGGATATTTAAGTTGCCATTTTATCTTATAAATTTCCCTGTTAGACCATTCATCCGTGCGTTGTGAGATAGTTTTGAAATTGCCGGTTAATTGATTAAACCTATCGATTCCGAAATTGAAAACAAATACCTTGCTACCGTTTGGGCCATATTTGTTGCTGATCAAAGCAGGTGTAGTGCGAGAGCCATTTTTAATTGTCGCGATTGCCTTACCAGTGGTTAAGGAAGTCCAAGCTCGAGCATAAGTTGAGGAATTAATTGAGATAGTTTCCTCATTAGAATAGTCCTTAGTAATATAATGAAAGTTGTCGGTTATAGTAAGATATTGTAGGGCTGAGATATATCTATTGCCAGTTCCCACTCCAAATATCTTCTCAATCCTCCCCCTTCCTTTTGTGCCGTTGGGCTTCTTAAAACCGACACCACCATCAGTAGAGATAACGGTAAATAATCCACTCTCTAAATACTTGATTAAGTTGTTGCACTCATTATCGTTCATAACGTAGACGGATGGCAAAATAACCGTCGAATAAAATTCCTTCAAATAACCCCAGTTCAAATCCAACGGCCTTCCGTTAGTGCCCTTATCGGTATCGGTCAAAATGTAATAACCTTTTGCAGGCTCCCAAATCCCAAGCTCTGCTTTCTGATAACCAAGGCTTTCAAGCCACGCGCATACTTCATTAAACCTTGCATAATGAGTCGAATCGTAAGCCTGTGTCTTGCTCGACTTATATACCAAGACCCTACCAGGAAATGCCTCTTCTCTAAATAGAGGCGTTACCTCCCAAGAAAGATACTCGGGTAAGCTTTCCCAATTAATATTTATATCGGAAGTTGAACCTTGGGCTAAAGAAGTTGGAAGCGTAGTCGGTTTTATGCCCCACAAAAGTTGTGTCTCGTGCGTATTTTGCACAACCTTTGTGCCCGAGGAATCGAGGTATGCCTCAAAATAATATTTGCCACCCTCAGGAGTTGACTTATATCCTGAATCGGCGAAATTTGCATCTGGGATAAAAACCCAAAATTCTCGTTCGCCAGCGCCTGTAACGGAAATAGCGTCGGCAGAAGCGTAAACTTTAGTTGAATCTCTGAAATCCACATCCAAATTATAAGTTGCGCCTTGTGTATCATACCAAACCTTGACAGGATAACTATTATTCCCTAAAGGATGAACCGTTGAACGAGTATCCAAAATCCTAACTCTCTTTACAGGCGCTCCAGCGTAAGCATAAAGTAGTTGATGGTCGTCGGCTGCCAAAGTGATTGAAATAATTCCGTCGCTATTTGTTTCGATTATGCCGCCTTTAGTCAAATTCTCGACGGTTTTTCCGTTTATTAAGTTAGTTGTCAACGTTACTGTCTGGCTTACATCGTTTCTGTAATTTTTAAATGAAATTAATATCGAGCCGTCTTTTGTTGTACGATAATCTGCTAAAACGTATTGAGAGCCAGTAAGATTTAGAGTTGGCTGTATTCCAAGCCCGGTTAAGAATATGGCTTTTAGCCAATCGTAATGTTGTGCCCAGGGGATTATATCCGGGCTTCCATCGCCACTCCCATCTGGACTTATATCCCCTAAACTAAATGTCGTAATCGCGGCTTTCGACGTACCATTATTCTTTATCACTAAGGCAGGTTTACCGTTTGAATGCGTTGCATATACTGTGCCTGTAGTTGGAACGGTTTGGTTGCTGTATTTCCAAACACGGAAAGTATCTATTCTACCGCTCGTCAGCGGAGAGAGATTTTGTGTCACATTTACATTTATTGGAACAAAATTAATTCCATATTGTTCGTTCCTAACTGGGTCATCATAACCAGAGGTGTTGGTAGCATCTATGCCGAAGATCTCTTTTACTTCATTTACAAAATCGCTTAGTGGTTTTACGTGATAATCTTGCATCCCAGGTAAATCCGCATCGGCATAAACGTGAACTCCAGCAGGAATTACATTTGTCCTAATGAAATTTAAATCGCCAAGATGCATGCGCATATTACGCGGCAAGATTATCGCTTTATATTTGGTATATTCGTCGGCTAATAATTGCTCGCGATTTATAAATGTTGGCTCCAACCCCAATCTCTCTAATGGCCCGTAAATCTGCTGCATATTGCATTCGTAGCGGTTATACATCTGGTCAACGGCATCCGTCCAATAGAAAGCAACATCTGGTGTGGGATCTTTTGAGCCAGCGAAAAGGTGGGTTGCATCGAGTTGGTCCATTAAGTTATAAGTATCTCTCACAACCCAAAAAGCAGGTTTTACTCTTCTGTCGGGATATACAATTCCAAAACCTTTTTCCCTATCAGAGATGTACTTTCTGTCGTTCCAATGAAAGACGTGCACACCGATTGCGCCCGTCTCTAATTCTTCCCACAAAGAATTGCGGATTAAAATACCTTGATTATTTTCATTTAATCCGGGATACATCGTCTCAGAACTTGTAAAGCCGGTCTCGGTGCATAAAACCGGAAGACCTGTCTTCCATTTTGCGTACAAAACACCCCATTGCCCCGTCTGAGATTCATGTCCTAATAGATCCCAAGGATAATTGTTTATCGACCAGAAATCTAAAGGTGTCCCGATATCGCTGCAGGCCTTTGCAATCTTAGCGGCATCTTCTGCGTGATACCGCCAGTCCTCTTCACCCCATTGCATACCAACGGTAGCATAAGAGATTAAGTGATTGGGGTCAGCGGTCTTAACCGCTTTTGCCCCAATCGCCACAAAATTAGCAATGCTATCTTCTCGCCATTGGACCAAGTCCCACCAGGCGGGATTGTCGCGGTGATAAATTTCGGGCATAATAACCTGGCTAAAGGATGTGTAACTTGTCCCCCAGACAGAATTTAATTTACTTATATCGCCACCATAATAATTCGACAGCCAATTTCTGAATGCGTTTTCGCAGTCAGGGTCGTATCCGTCCTGCCTGTTGCTCCACAACCCTAGATAACCGTATTCGTTTCCGACAATCCAGCCAGCTATTGTTGGGTCATCTTTATAACGGCTTACAACCGCCGATAAAAATTCGGTATATTGCGCCCTCGCTTGTGGATCTTCGTAACTGATTATATCTGAGGTATATCTCCTTGGGTGATAAATTCCGTCTGGCCCTAATCCTGGCGGATGCATCGTGTACCAACCCGGGTCTACCTCTTCCTGTCCGGGATTTCCCGGAAACCAATCCGGCGGCCATTGATATCCTATTAAAGCAAAGACTTTGATGTTGTGGGCCTTAGCCTTTTCGAGCAACATATCATAATTTGTCCAATCGAATTGGTTATCGCCCTTTTCTTCGATATGTTTCCATACGAAATCAACGCGGATGGAATTGACATGTGCCTTTTCCATTTCTGTTAAATCGTATTCGATCTGCTCTGGGGTTTGCCATGCCCCTAATGGTCTGTTCCATGTCTGATATGCTATACCGTGCGCTAGCCAATAGTCATTTTTTGTAGAATCCCAAAAATATCCATCCTTAAGAGAAATGTAAGCTACCGCAGATTGGCAAAAACCAAATAAGGTTATAGTCGTCACAAAAAATAGAAAAATAAATTTTCTTAGCATTGTTAAATCCTCCTCAAAACAAAAAATGGCGAATTTTTAAGTTCCGCCATTTTAAAATTTATTTGCCTTATATGCCCACTGGGAATAAATCTACCTCCTAATCCTGACCCCATTACACCCCACCAAATTTCCCCAATTTTTCGAAACGTGTTGAACAAATCAATAATACACCAATGAGTGCGATTTGTCAATGGTAAAAATTGGGCTTTTTTCTGGAAAAATTAGTTAGCGCTTCGAAGGGGAAATTATTTAAATGTAAAGTAATCTATATTAAATTCACCTTTTATCACATACAATCTAACCTTATGATGACCTTTAGAAATTTTAACGTTCCTTTTGGCAACGACTTTCCATTCATACCAACCGCCGGTATTTTCGACTGTTATGGGACCAGTCACATCCTCACCGTCAATCTCCAATCTAAACTGACCGCCACCAACAGCACTGGCAACCTTAAATTCTATATTGTATTTTCTATCCTTAAGGTTATATATATCATATTTAATCCATTCGCCAGCTTCTGTCCAGCCCACATTATAACCGTAGGCTTCAATATCAACACCTTCTGAGCGTCTATAACTCTTGCCCTCATTTGTCTTATTAGAATCATGATAAGAAACGCCTTCTCCTAAAAACCCAAAATCTTCTGCTTCAATCGTATTAGGTATCGTCTTTAACAAACTTCGTACGACTTTATAATTATAGAGGTTGTTCTTAAGCCTTAAATTATTTATAAACTTATCTAAAGCCCCCTGGACTTGCTTGAGGGAGGGTTTTGGTCCTTTGGTATAACATATAATAGCATCATAATCAGCTGGTTTTTTAATAGAATAGACCCCGCTATCAGATTCGACTTTTTTCCAGGTCCAAAAACACCAACCGATATCATGTTCTTCTAATAATTGTGTAAAAGTGTAATACCATTGATTATTATTTTCACCTGTTTCTCCACACCACAAAGGAACATTATGTTTTTTCACTAAAGATAGATAGGACTGGATGCCGTGTTTATCCACTTTACCCCCATATCTATGAAAACTGTAGACAACATTAGAATCAAACGGCTTTGGAAATTTATTAAAATTAGTTGCCCAATTGGACCCTTCCAAAAATATAATATGGTTATTATCTACCTCTCGAATGGCAGAAACTATCGCCTTATATAAAGGCAAAAGGTCCTTTTCATTGTTGTATTCTGAGAACTTAGGCGCTATTGGCTCATTAAGCAAATCATAACCGATTAAGGTAGTGTTATCTTTATAGCGTTTAGCGATCTGCCTCCAAACATCAACAGTTTTCTGTTGGTTTAAAACGCCTGACCAAAGTTTTGGATGATCATCTACGCTGTCATCGATGTTAGCGCCGGTTTGACCTGCGGGCGCGCAATGCATATCCAAGACAACATAGAGGCCGTCTTTGCTACACCAATTCAACAAATCATCAAGTATTTTAAAACCATCTTCTTTCCATACCCCTGGATTATCTTCGGATATAAACAAATTATAATGAAAGGGCACTCTGACGCTGTTAAATCCGAAGGCGGCAATCTCTTCGATATCTTTTTCTGTTATATAGTTTTTTCTATATGCCAACCAAAATTCTTTGGCCTTTTCCTCTCCGATTAAATCAACGATCAATTCATTAATAGTTCTTGGGCGGTCGTATCTACCTTCGAATTTCAATATATATCCTTCCGGAACCAACCAACCCCCTAAGTTCACGCCCCTTAAAATTACGACGTTGCCTTTTTCATCAACTATATTTTTTCCTGAGGTCTTTAAAAAACTTTGGGGAGGAAATTCTGGTATAGTTTCTTTTTTGATGTCTTGCGCATAGGAAACTGTTAATACACATATTAAAAAAGCAAGTACTATAAATTGTAATCTATGTTTTGTGCGCATAAAAAAATTGAAATGTTAGAGTAAGTCCTTAACTTATTCCATTAACTCTACATCGTCTAAGTAATAAGTCCCTTCCACGGGCACATATATCTCTATAGAGCTAATTTGAGTCAAATCTAAATCTTCGACTTTTGGATATTTCTTTAAATCCCATTTAATCTGCGTCCAAGCGTCCTTTTTGGTCTTCTTCGAAGACCATAGAAAATTACCATCTTCTCCACTTCCGCCGTTGCCCTCGGTGTCCTTCAAGCGTATCTGAATAGTGTTGTTGCCTTCGGCAGCATCGTAAACCCAAATCGAAATTTTCTTGCCATTTGATAAATCAACATATCCATCTTCAGAAGCAACTTTTATTCCAACTGTTCCACCCGCTTCATTAATTGCTTCTATTTCTAATGACCTGCTGCCAGAATGCACGATATCGGTGGCAAAATCTGGTTCGGTTTCCCATATATTTAAAAAATATTCATCTTCAGTACCGTTTTCAGGTTCAAAATTTTGTAGGGAAACTGCTGAAGATAATGAAATTTGTTCAGATTGCTCTGCTTCGGCATTTAAGACAATCATAGACAAAAACATTAAGCCAACAACAAAGGATTTTACTAAATTTCCTCTCATCTTTTACCCCCCCTTTTTTTTACCAATATTTTCATAATAAAAAACACAATTGTCAATGGAAAAATTGGCTTTTTTCTGAAAAAATTAGTCAGCGCATGCAAACCTTATTGAAGAAAAAGTTACTGGTAGATATGATTTCTTTATCGTAGCGAAAGATCTTGTATCCCCTGCTGGATCAAGTGACTTATAGCTCGATAGTTCGGTCTCCTGAGTCTCTCTATCGGGACTTGCCAAGTCGTAAAAATCCGGGTCGGTGCCATCCTCTGCTCCAGTGTCTTCGCCACCTCCGCCATGCCATTCGTCTGATTTTCTCCATACCTCCCTTAAATATCCGTTCTCCTCTAACCCTGTTGCAACGACAAATCTCCAGGTCTTGCCCGAGGGATTTCCGATTATCCTTTGAGGTATTGCAACTTCAATCGCAGACCAATTTGAATCTTTAACTAAAAAACCTTCGGTGTCGGTCCGTTTGCCGTCGGTTCTAGCAACTAATTTCCCATTCGCATCCCAAATTCTTCCTCTAAATGTGCTTGAGATACCAATTACATACTCGGCTGCTAACTCAGGCGAAACTCTTAATTCCCCAACTGTGCCACCGTCAGGTCCCAGCAGATTTACATCGCCCTGCGCTAAAACTTGGCTGCCGCCTTTGCCGCCTTTTGCGCCATCCTGGTCAATCGCAATTAAACGGTAAGGAACCCACCAATCGCCTGGACGAGAACATCTGATTAAAAGATATACGTTTTGGCTATCCCAGGTCACACGAAACTCTTGTAAATCGGCAGCCCTTCCAAAAGCGATATTAGTAGGGTAGGTATAGCGACCGTTTCCTGTATCATCTCCTTCGGCATCCTTCCAGATATATTCTCCTTGACTTACAGTTGAGGAATTAGGTTTAGTTGGTGGGACCCCAATCCAATCGCCAATGGAACCATCGACAATGATTAAATGACCAGAAAAAGCACCTCTTACCTCAGCTGAAGTGTAAGTTAAAAAAAACAAAAACGTCATAACACAAGTACAGAAGAAAATAAAAATTTTCCTTTTCATGTAGTAGCCCTCGATCAATCTTTCTAATTATAATTTACCTTAGCGTTCCGCCGCCAAAATTTACAACCAAATACGATTCCTCAATAGTTGCGAATTTATCGGTATCTCCTGGATCAGCGCCTTCTACATAACTTCCCAACTCTTTCTCTTGTGTTTCTCTATCCGGACTTGCTAAATCGTAATAATCTGGATCAACTCCATTATCTTCTGATTCTTCGCCACCTCCACCACGCCATTCAGAACTTGTCTCCTCGATTTCGCGCGCAACATCGTAATCCTGCTGTCCGATCGCAACTATAAACCTCCAGGTCCTGAAGGGCTTCCACCAATTAACTTTAAAGGAATAGCAACCTCAACGGCATTCCAGTTGGCGTCATCTACTTTGACTCCCGGCGTATCATCTGCCTCTCCTTCTTTCCGAGCAATCAATTTTCCATTAGCATCCCAAATCCTTCCTTTATAAGTTGAGGAAATCCCAATCACATATTCACATGCAAGTTCAGGTGCAACCTTCAACTCTCCGAATGAACCGGAATCAAAAGAGATTTCATCTATATCCCCTTGCACTAATACTTGAGTTCCACCTGTACCACCTTTTGCGCCATCCTGGTCTATACCTATTAACCTATAGGGAACCCACCAATCACTTGGACGGTCGGTTTTTATCAGAAAATATAGGTTATCCTTATCATAGGTGACTCTAAATTCCCTTAGGTCTGCGCCTTTCTTTAGCGCTTTGTTAATAGGATAGGTGTAGTCTCCGTCTCCTGTGTCATCTCCTTGGGCGTCCTTCCAGATATATTCTCCTTGA
>Ga0111183_1093_pt1 | contig 14699 bp, 18 predicted proteins | sample DeeMarSWOR324_28_FD_80238 | JGI IMG/M metagenome (GOLD analysis project Ga0111183, IMG submission 80238) | Omnitrophica WOR_2 bacterium SM23_29 | reverse complement strand
AGAAATTCGCCTTATGTCCGTGAGTCAAGTGTCCTCCGCAAGCCAAATCCAGCGCCATCAGCGTATCCCCGATATTAAGCGCCGCGAAATATACCGCCATATTCGCCTGCGAGCCGCAGTGTGGCTGAACATTTGCGTGCTCAGCTTTAAATAATCGCTTGGCGCGTTCGACCGCAAGCCGCTCAGCAACATCGACATATTCGCAGCCGCCATACCAGCGCGCCGCAGGGTAGCCTTCTGCGTATTTATTGGTCAGGACTGAGCCCTGAGCTTCCAAGACGGCGCGGCTACAAAAATTCTCGCTTGCGATTAACTCGATATTCCCTTCTTCTCGTCGAGTTTCGTTACATATTGCCTCGTAGATTTCCGGATCGACCTCTTTTAATCTCTTCATTATTACCCCCGACATTTAACTATTTTTTATATTTTCCTCTATATCTTCAATTTGTCTGATGCGCCTTAAATGTCTTCCGCCTAAGAATCTGGTCTTAAGCCAAACATCCAGGACTTGTTTTGCCTTTTCTGTATTTATAAACTTTGAACCGAACACAATTATATTTGAATCGTTATGTTCACGGGAAAATTTCGCAACCTTTGCGTTATGTGGCACTACCGCTCGAACTCCTTGAATTTTATTCGCAACGATTGACATTCCAACTCCGCTTTTACAAATCAATATGCCACGTGAATATTTTCCGCTTCCGACAGCGCGGGCAACGATGAATCCGTATTTCGTATAATCGCATGACTCGGACGAATAAGTGCCGAAGTCCTTAACGGTGTGTCCTTTTCTTTTTAAATATTTTATTATCTTACTTTTTAATTCAAATCCACCGTGGTCAGCGCCTATTGCGATTCGCATATTTCTTTACCAACCTTTCTATCGCGTCTTTTATAGTCATTAAAACCGACTCATAAACTTCTTTTGGCTTACCTATCGGATCGGATACTGTAAAATCCTTTGGCTTATCTTCTTGACCTTCATAAGCGTATTCTACCAAAAGATGAGTTTTATCCTTTGCCTCCGGCACCATGTTTAAAACCGTATTTATATGAATAAGTTCCATTCCCAAAACCAAATCTGCAGCCTTAATCATATCCTCCGTTATCAACTGTGCCCGATGGTCGGAGACATCTATCCCTTCCTTTTTCATCGCTTCAATCGTATTGGGACTTGCCATCATGCCTCGCATGGTGCCGATACCGGCTGAGATTACCTTTACATCCTCTCGTCCGTAGCTCTTTAAAATTTTTCCAAATAACCCCTCGGCCATAACGCTTCTGCAGGAATTTCCAGTACAAACTATAAGGATTGATTTAATCATAATATTTAAGTTTTCAAAATAACTTTCCTTATCTCTTTTTCGGAAATTGCGCCTTCGCGCAAGATTTTGAATCCTCGCCCGCTTAAATCTACCACTGTTGATTCAACGCCAATTTTCGTCCGGCCGCCATCGAGCACCATATCCATTTTTCCATCCAGACTTCTTAAAACTTCTTTTGCGTTCGTCGGAGGACGCTCGCCCGAAATATTCGCGCTCGGCGCAACAACAGGAACAGCTGCCTCCTTTATCAATAAAAAAGCTATTCTATTATCGGGCATTCGGAACCCTGTCTTTTTGCCATTTTTATCTTTTAATATCAAAGTCAAGGGGCCAGGCCAAAATTTAGCCGCCAACTTCTTTGCGTTCGTCGGTATCTTCCCAACCATCTTTTCGACCATATCGATATCGGCTATGTGAATTGTCAAAGGTTTATTCTTAGGGCGATTTTTTATGCAATAAACTCTTTCGATCGCTTTCTTGTCGCGCATATTTGCGCCCAGACCGTAAACGGTCTCCGTCGGAAAAACCACCAATCCGCCGTCCCTCAAGATTAAGGCCGCTCTTTTGAGCTTTGCCATTTCGGGCTTAGCCGAACTTATCTTCACCAAACTTGTCCTCATCTACGTTTCGCGTTCTTCGCTGCTACCTGTGCGGCTAAGTACTTCTTAAAACCGGCTAACTTTTTTGCGATCTTCGAATCCGTAATTCCTAAAATCTGAAGCGCAAATATCGCCGCATTTTTTGCGCCTGCCTTGCCTATTGCCATAGTGGCAACGGGAACGCCCGATGGCATCTGTACGGTCGATAATAGAGAATCTATCCCTTTTAAATTCCGCGTCTCCATCGGCACCCCTATGACGGGCAGTCGGGTGAGTGAAGCGATTACGCCGGCTAAATGTGCGGCGCCACCAGCGCCGGCTATTATAACTTTTATGCCACGTCTCTCGGCCGACTTCGCAAAAGAATGGACGAGGCCGGGACTCCTATGTGCCGAAAGTATCTTCAATTCATACGGCGCGCCAAAATCCCTGAACACCTTTAAAGCTTCCTCCATCGTTAGTAAATCAGAATCGGAACCTATAATAACCGCAATTTTTGACTTCCTCATATCATTCTCCTTCAACCTTATGCTTTTATCTTCTCTAACGCCCTGTAACCTATATCCCTCCTAAAATGCATTCCCTCAAAGTGGATTAAATTAACCGCTTCATAGCATTTGTCAATCGCCTCTTTTATATCGCGGCCCAAAGCCGTCACATTTAAAACCCTCCCACCTGATGTCATAATCTTATCGTCCACTTTTTTCGTACCTGCATGAAACACAAATATATCTTTTAATTTTTCTAAAGCGTCTAATCCATCTATCTCAACCCCGGTTTTGTAATTTCCCGGATATCCTCCCGATGCAATCACAACCGAGACACACGGCCTTTCATCCCACTGAAGCGAAATTTTATCTATCTCCTCGTCAATGGATGCTTCTATCAGCTCTACCAAGTCGCTCTTCAGCCTCGGAAAGATCGCCTGTGTTTCGGGATCTCCGAACCTACAATTAAATTCTAAAATTCTAGGACCCGAATGAGTCATCATAATACCGGCGTACAAAACACCTCTGTATGGAATTTCCTCGGCGCGCAATCCGTCTATAGTCGGAGTTATAATATCTTTCATTATCTCGCCAAAAATTTTATCCGTGATAACCGGTGCTGGAGAATATGCCCCCATCCCACCTGTGTTCGGGCCTTTATCGCCATCGTATATCCTCTTGTGGTCCTGGCTGGATACGAACGGCACTATGTCATTGCCGTCGGTTACGACGATGATCGATGCCTCTTCGCCTTCCAAACACTCCTCTATAACCACCCGCTTGCCCGCATTTCCAAAAATCTTATCTTCCATAATCGCGTTTATGTCTTTAAGCCCTTCCTCTTTCGTCTGGCAGATAATAGCGCCTTTGCCGCCGGCAAGCCCATCAGCTTTTATCACAAATTTGCCTTTTAGGTTATCTATATACTCTTTCGCTTTAGCGCTATCATCGAAAATCTCGAACTCAGCGGTCGGCACGCCAAGTTTCTTCATCAACATCTTCATAAATACCTTGCTCGATTCGATTCGTGCCGCTTCTTTCGTCGGCCCAAATATCCTTAAACCCCTAGAATTAAATTTATCCACGATGCCTGCGGCAAGCGGTACCTCAGGACCTATAACCGTCAAATCCACCGCATTCTGTTTCGCAAATTCGGTTATCTTGTCGATATTATCTGCTTTTATTTCAACGCATTCAGCAACCTTAGCGATCCCGCCATTTCCCGGCGCACAATAAATCTTACGAACGCTTCTCGAACGCGCCAATTTCCAAACCAACGCATGTTCCCTTCCACCTGAACCTACGACTAAAATCTTCATATTATCCTTACTTCGCCTCCGCCTTTTATGACGGAACCAACAATCCAAGAATTTATCTTAAACTTCGCCAACAAATTCTTCGCAGTTTTAAAATCTTTTGGCGAAATTACGACGAGCATCCCTATCCCCATATTGAATGTGCGGTACATCTCTTTCTCTGCAACCCTTCCTTCATTTTGTATCAACCTAAAGATTTTCGGCACCGGCCAGCTCGCCTTTACTATCACAATCGATTTATCCTTTGGGATGATCTTTGGAACCTTCTCTAAAAATGCGCCCCCTGTTATGTGGGCGATGCCCTTTATTTTGACTCTTTCCTTTAACGCTAAAACGGGCTTAACATAAATTCTTGTAGGCCTCAATAATTCTTTCGATAACGATTTTAATTTTGACTGCGAAAATATCTTTCTCACAAGAGAGAAGCCGTTCGAATGAAGTCCGTTTGATTCAAGCCCCACGACGATATCGCCGGTCTTCATCTTCGAACCATCTATCATCTCGTTTTTCTCTGCCACGCCGACACAAAATCCGGCCACATCATATTCGCCCTTTTTATACCATCCCGGCATCTGGGCAGTCTCGCCACCGATCAAAGAGCAACCCGCTTCTCTGCACCCATTACTTATACCTTTGACTATATCTATGAGTACATCTTCATCTAATATACTATATGCTATGTAATCCAAAAAGAATAAAGGTTTTGCCCCCAGGCACAAGATGTCATTAACGTTCATCGCTACGGCATCAATTCCTATCGTATCGTGTCTTTTAGCTAAAATGGCTATCTTTAATTTCGTACCTACGCCGTCGGAAGAAGAGACCAAAACCGGTTCTTTATATCTCTCTTTATGAAAAACGAACGGACTGCCAAATCCCCCAATATCTTTTGAGGCCAAAGGACCGCGGGATTTTCTCAACAGCGCCCTAAACCTCTGCTTGAATAAATTGGCTTTATCGATATCGACCCCGGCCTTTTTGTATGTGAGTCTTCTCATAGTTCTTCACCAGTCCAGCAATAAAGGCATAGCTTATCTTTGGGCAACCCTATGGCTTTCACCATATCGTCCAACCTTTGATATCTTAAAGTAGTTGTCCCCAGGTCTTTGGCTATCCATTCCACCATCTTCTTATATTCCGAAGAACTTTCATCTAAATATTTACTTACATCCTCTATGTCCTTTCCCTCAATCGCCCTTATCGCCCGACGCGCAGCCAACTCGTGGATTGAACGCGTAGAATAGTTAAATTTGCAGGGGAACATCAACGGCGGACAGGCAATCCTTAAATGAATTTCCTTAGCCCCGCATTCCAAAAGTTTCTGAATAGTGTAATTCTTAAGTTGAGTGCCTCTAACAATAGAATCATCACAGAATACCATGCGTTTATCTTTAATTATCTCGGGAATGGGAATCAGTTTCATCTTCGCAACCAAATCACGCGTTTCTTGTGAAGGCGGAGTATAACTGCGGTCGAATCCGGGTGAATACTTTATCATTGGCCTACGGAAAGCAATCCCGGATTCCATCGCGTAACCAACTGCGTGGGCTGTCCCTGAATCCGGAATGCCGGCTACCATATCTGCTTTTATATTATTACCTTTGGCTAAGAAGCGGCCGCATTTTTCTCTGGTCAACTCCACATTTATCCCTTCATAGGAAGAAGTGGGAAATCCTGTATAAATCCATAAGAATGCGCAGATCTTGTTAACGTCTCTGCCCTTGCGCAAAGGCCTCATACCCTGTTCGTCGATTAAGATAATCTCTCCAGGCTGAATGTATTTCTTAATCTTAAACCCAAGATTATAAAAGGCGGCCGTCTCAGTAGTAACTGCCCAGTCATTATCTCTTTGGCCCACGACCAAAGGCGTATAACCATATCTATCTCGAGCAGCATAAATTCCTTCCTTGTTCAAGATAAGCAGAGAACAGGAGCCTTCGATCTTTGCGAACATATCCTCAATACCATCGATGATGGTCTTGCCGTGAATGATTAGCTTTGCCACTAGTTCCGGCAAATTGACCTTTCCGTCTGTAACCTCGCTAAAGGATTCTCCTTCTGAATATAATTGCTTGGACAAATCGCTCGCATTATCGACGAAGCCGTTAACGACGATAGCGAACGGTCCAACTTTGGAATTGATACATATCGGCTGTTCATCCTTTGCGCTAATTACGCCGATTCCCTTATTACCTTGCATCTTTTTATAGTCTTCGTAGAATTTAGCCTTGAATTGGGCGCTGCTTATGTCATGAATCTTACGCGTCAACTCTTTACCCCATACTGCTAGACCGCCGAACTGTGTGCCCAGATGAGAATGATAATCCGTCCCATAAAATAGGTCTTCAGTGCAATCGTTTTTGCTAATCACTCCGAATATTCCGCTCATCTTGCCTCCTGTTTAAAGATGCCTTTTTACATACTCTACGCCGTTTCTAAAAATCTTGAGGCCATCGCCTTACCGCAAAATCATACAAGTTCTTTGCCGGTAAGGCGCTTCAATGCGTCAAGATATTTTTGGCTCGTCTTCTGAATTATCTCATCAGGCAAATTCGGCGCAGGTGGTGTCTTATCCCAATCTAACCCCTGTAGGTAATCCCGGACGAACTGCTTATCGAAACTCGGTTGTGGCCCTCCCGGCTTATACTTATCCTTAGGCCAAAATCTCGACGAATCGGGGGTAAGTAGTTCATCGATTAAAATGATTTTGCCCTCTTCAGTTATTCCGAACTCAAATTTCGTATCCGCGATAATTATGCCTTTCGACTCTGCATATTCCGTCGCCTTTTTATATATCGACTTACTCTTATTTTTAACCATATCGAAGATCCTGTCTCCAATCCTCCTTCTGCAATATGCCTCTGTCACATTTATATCGTGCCCGACATTCTCTTTCGTTGCAGGGGTAAATATGGGTTCCGGTAATTTATCCGATTCTTTCAATCCTTTCGGCAATGTTATGCCGCAGACCCCGCCATTACCTTTATACTCCCTCCATCCCGAGCCGGATAAATATCCCCTCACGACACATTCTATGGGTATCGGCCTGGCCCTCTTAACCAACATCGAGCGGCCTTCTAAAACATCTATCGAATATTTTGCCTTTATGGGGTATGCCGTTGGCCAATACCACATCGAAACATGAAATCCTGTCCGTCGCAACGATAAGGAGTTTGTTGTCGACCTCATAAACGTCCCTGACTTTCCCGCGCTTGTGAAGTTTTAATGGTATGTTTTCGGTGGTTAACAAAATATTCGCTTCGATCATAGTCTTATACGCTTATAAATCCTATCTACATTTTTCGTATAATAATTCAAGTCAAAACACGACTCGATATCTTCGTGCGTGAGGAAACGTGCAACCTCATTATCTTCCATCAGTATCGCTCTAAAATCTATATTTTCCCTCCAAACCCGCATCGCGCATCTCTGAACCAGATCATACGCCTCGCTCCTAGTCAGCCCCTTATCTATCAAAGATAGCAAAATCCTCTGCGAAAAAATCAAACCTTTGGTCATATTCAAATTTTCTATCATCCTTTCGGGATAAACTAATAGATGCGAAACGATATCGACGAATGTATTGATCGCATAATCCAAAAGTATGCACGAATCTGGAACTATAATCCGTTCCACGGATGAATGTGAAATATCCCGTTCGTGCCAGAGCGAAATATTTTCCATGGCCGCATGAGCATTCGCCCTTAAGACGCGTGCTAAGCCGGCGATCCGCTCGCAGGTAACCGGATTTCGTTTATGCGGCATTGCGGATGAACCCTTCTGCTCCTTGGAGAAATATTCCTCTGCTTCCAGAATTTCGGTTCGTTGTAAACTCCTGATCTCGGTGGCAAATTTCTCCAGCGAACTTCCGACTATCGCCAACGTCGTCAAAAATTGGGCATGGCGGTCACGCTGTAAAATCTGCGTCGAAATCGGTGCTGGATTCAATCCCAGCTTCCTGCAAACATATTCCTCAATCGAGGGATCGACATTCGCAAATGTCCCAACCGCACCTGACAATTTCCCGTAACTTATAACGTCTCTTGCCGCTTCGAGCCTTTTCGTATTGCGTTGCGTCTCCGCATAAAATAGCGCAAACTTTAATCCAAACGTTGTCGGTTCCGCATGAACCCCGTGAGTCCTTCCTACACAAACCGTATTTTTGTATCTCCTCGCCTTCTTCGCAAGCGCCAACGCCAGTCGCCTCAAATCTTCCATTATTACATTCGCTGCCTGCCTCATCAGAAGCGAAAGCGCCGTATCCAGCACATCATTCGAGGTCAAGCCCATATGAATGTATTTCGCCGCTGGCCCAACGTTCTCGGAGACATTCAATATAAATGCAACCACGTCGTGCTTCGTATCCTTCTCGATCTCTTTTATCCGTTCCACATCAAATCTCGCGCGCCTCTTTATCTCTGAAAGTGCGGTTTTAGGAATTAAACCTTTTTTAGCAAAAGCCTCGCACGCCTTTATCTCGACATCGAGCATCTTCTGGAACCTGTTCTGGTCCTCCCAGATCTTGCCCATCTTAGGCAAAGTATATCTACCTATCATTTGACCTCCAAAAACTCATTTATACTTGCTAACGTATCTAAATAGTATCTATTGCCTTCGGGATTCAACTTAAGTGCCTTATCCACTAACTGTTTCGCCTTATCCAGATTCAACCGTTGTTCCAAATAAACGCACGCCAGATTATTGTATGCATCTGCAAATGTCGGGTCCAGTTCGATCGCTCTTTTGTACGCATCTTCCGCATCATTGAAATTACGTAATTTCAAAGTTACATTACCGAGATTAAAATAGAATGTCGCAATCTTCGGCTCAAGCCTTATTGACTTCTCATAATTATCTTTTGCGCGTGCCAAATCGCCTCTTTTCTCATAAAACAACCCAAGCGAATTGTGTTCTTCGGCCGATAATTGCCAATCTACCTTCTCCGCCGGAACTACAATCAGAGCCCATCGCTGCGCCCCATCCCATCTTCTCAAAAAGTCCCGGGTCGTAAAGACAGCGTCCTTCTTATGCCCCGTATGAGCGACCACAAGCCCTCGAGGCTCATCGTATCCAACCACAACTAAGTAGTGGTATTTATTCAGGAATTGTGGGCCCTGCCTATGAAGGACAATTAGCGGAATATCCTTTTTAATCTTCGCCTTTAAGTCTTTAAAAGTCGCTGAATAACTTCTAACCCAAAAGCCATGACCTGTTGGAAAATTCTCTAGGTCGAAGTCAAGCGTTCCGCGAATACAAGGGATATAAACCGCCTTTGCTATCTCCTCTGGTGAGACTTCCTTACCCCAGTATTTCATAACCGAGCTTAAGGCAGCAGGTCCGCATTGGTATCTACTCTGTTTTTCAAACGGTACTTTGTCTATGTAATATCCATCGTAACCAGTCGTGCCTAAATCTCGTTTTATCGCACTAAAGTTATAGGCAGCACAACCACTTATTAAAATGGAAGGAACTAAAATAAAAATAAAAAGAAAGCTCCTCCGCCACCGGCAGAGGAGAGGAAAATATCTTCCTCTGAACACAATTACACCTTTATCCTGAATAATCGAGAGGCCTTGAGGATATTTTTTAGACCTCTATCTTTTATGCTTGGGTTCGAGCTTGATGGTCTGATCGGTAAAATATAATATTGCGATTACAACGAGACTGAGAATTAACAATACAATTATAATAGTGGATGCATCTCCGCCTGATTTTACTGAATCTATGCGCATCGCGAGCGAGCGCAGCTGTGCGTCGCTTAAGCGGCTTATCCTCTCGCTTACTTGCGCTTCGGTTAACCCCATTTTGGATAATTTCGATTTTACGATATCCTGTGCAAGAAATTTTGAGATGGTTTCGATGTCGGCATTACGATTTAAGGTAACCTCTTTTGACTCAACGGGCATAGCGTTTAAATTTGGAACGCAACTTAATAGAAATACCCATAACGAGATAAAATAACATAACTTTTTTACCTTCTTTACGGACCCAAGACTCATCTCCTCACCTCCTTATGCTATCTAAATAATCTAAATTAGGCTCAAAAACAATTTATTTATACCACAATCGACTTGTGTTGTCAAACCAAAAATATAGCGGAGCGCAATCGGCTCCGCCACAAGATATTGGGAATTCTATTAAACTTCTCTTGTCTATTATTTGGTAATTTCGACAATCTTTTCTTCGATTAAATTCTTATGTTTATATTCCTCGTTAAGCAGGGATGTCAATAACTCTTCGATCACTTTATGTTGTTGTGCTAATCTTTTATATAACTCTATGGAAGCATTCTCTTTATCTAACGCCAGTTTTAAAGCCTCGACCGGAGTCATAATCTTCTCCTTTCGTCTTCGAAACAAAAATATTTTGGTAGCGGGGGGCCGATTTGAACGGCCGACCTCAAGGTTATGAGCCTTGCGAGCTACCAGACTGCTCCACCCCGCGGTAGTTCATATTTTAAAGAACGATATTGCCTCTTTTCTATTCGGCAGCGACGGTTGTGCCCCGAGACGAGTTACTGAGACCGCTGCACAACAACTTGCAAACCTCGCCGCCTCAATTAAATCTTTACCTTCGGAAATCGCAACCGCCAACGCCCCACAGAAAGAGTCGCCAGCTGCCGTCGTATCAATCGCTTTTACCTTCGGCGCTGGTATATGTTTTGTACAAAATTTATCGATTAAAACGCATCCTGACCGACCGAGTGTAATTATAACAAATCTGATATTCCTTTTCAAGAGGATTCCTCCGGCCCTAATCGCGGAGGTTAGATCTTTTACCTTTACGCCGGTCAACCCCTCTGCCTCAGTCTCGTTAGGAACTAATATATCGACCTTCCTTAATAATGAATTATCTAACTTTTTAAACGGCGCCGGGTTTAAGATTACTTTCGCCCCAGAACTTCTAGCGATTTCAATTGCTTTTTTAACCGCATCGAGCGGAACTTCAAGTTGTAACAATAGTACTTTAGAGCGCTTTATCGCCCCGCTCGCCCTTTTTATATTACTAATGTTTAAGAATCTATTCGAGCTCGGCGCGACGGCGATTTGATTTCCCCCTTTTCTGTCGATAAAAATTACCGCCGCACCAGAAGGATGTTCTCTATCGCGGATAATATACCTTGTGTCAATCCCCAAACTTGCAAGGTTCTCAAGGGACCTATCGCCAAAATGATCTCGTCCGACCCGTGCAATGAATGCGACCTTCGCGCCTAACTTAGCAATTTGAGCTGCTTGATTTGCGCCTTTCCCTCCGGCCGCGATGAAAAAGTCGCTTCCTAAAACTGTCTGGCCCCTTTTTGGAAGGCGATCTACCTTAACGCAAAAATCCGTATTGGAACTTCCGACAACGGTTATCATTCTAAAGGTTGGATTAAAACCTGCCCTTGCCGCGTTTTTCCTCTAACTGCTTCTTTAAATCGGCTTGCCGCTCTTCGCTATCTTTGAGGAATTGCTTCAGTTTCTCTTCGAAGGTGGAGGTCTTGAAAGTCTTAGCTCTGCGAAATTGCACGGAGTTATCGCGGTAACCTTCTTCGGTACGACGCCTCTTATCTTCTTGACGGGCCTCGGGTTCTCTCTGGCTTTTTAGAGATAAGTCTATTTTTCCGTCCGGCGAAATAGTCACTACCCTCGCCTTTACTTTATCGCCGATGCTTAAATGGTCATTGACGTTCTTGACGTACGAATCGGAAATTTGAGAAATATGTATCAGGCCTTTTTTGCCGTCACTTAATTTCACGAAAGCGCCGAAGTCGGTAATCCGCACTACTTCCGCCTCGACTGTATCGCCTACCTTTAAGGCCTGATTTAACATTTGACTCTAATCTATTGAACCTTGCCCGTTGCCGTTACTGCGCATTGCTTCCTTCAACCCTTACAATCGTCTCGCCCTTCTTCGTCACCTGTAGCTTCTCGCGTGCAACCTTCTCTATATAGGTGGGATCTTCCTGAAGTCGCTCTTGTTCCCTGCGTAAATCGACTTCCGATTTTTTCAACCTTTCAATTTTATCTTCGAGCTTCCCTTGGCGTGCTTTAATTCGGTGATATCGTGATATTCCAGGTAAAAATATTATTATAAGCGCTATTAAGACCAAAAATAGAGCCAAAATCACTCTCTTCTTCGCCACGCCCTACCTCCGTAAATCGCCGTATCTGCCAATTCTTCTTCGATGCGCAAAAGCTCGTTATATTTTGCTACCCTCTCGCTCCTGGATAGAGACCCTGTCTTAATCTGGCCGACGTTCGTGGCGACTGCCAGATGCGAAATCGTCGTATCCTCGGTCTCCCCCGAGCGGTGAGAGATAATCGCGGTATATCCGTTTTGCCTGGCCAGCGTAATAGCATCTAAGGTTTCTGTCAGCGTCCCGATTTGATTTACCTTGATTAAAATTGAATTCGCGCAACCTTCGTCGATTCCCTTCTTAAGCCACTTTATATTTGTGACGAATAAATCGTCTCCGACTAATTGAACCTTATCGCCCAATTCCTTCGTCAAAGCCCTCCATCCGCTCCAATCGCCCTCCGCCAAACCATCCTCAATAGATGCGATCGGATAATCCTTAACCATCTGCGCATAAAATTCGATCATATCATCGGAGGATTTCTCCGATGACACCTCTGAACTTAAGATATAAATTCCATTTTTGTAAAATGAGGATGAAGCGGCATCGAGCGCAATATAGATGTCCTTCCCTGCCTTATATCCCGCAGCAGATATCGCTTCCAGAATTATTTCGATCGCCTCGCGGTTCGATTTCAAATTGGGGGCAAAGCCGCCTTCGTCCCCAACCGATGTAGCGCTGCCCCGTTTCTTCAAAATCGACTTCAAATTATGAAAGACCTCCGCACCCATCCGAAGCGCTTCTTTAAAATTCGGCGCACCGATAGGGGCTATCATAAATTCCTGTAAATCTAAATTATTATCTGCGTGAAGGCCGCCGTTTACGATATTCATCAAAGGAACGGGTAAGGTCTTCGCTTTAGCGCCACCTAAATATTTATATAAAGGCAGCCCCTTAGAATATGCCGCAGCCTTTGCTACGGCAAGCGAAACGCCTAAAGTTGCGTTTGCGCCGAGCTTCGATTTGTTCTGTGTGCCATCTAACTCTATGAGGAATTTATCAAGCGATTTTTGATTGAAAGGGTCTCTGCCTTTTATATTTGGACCGATTATATCTGATACATTGCAGACGGCCTTTAACACGCCCTTTCCTGAATATCGTGTTTTATTTCCATCGCGCAATTCGAGGGCTTCGTGTTCACCGGTCGATGCGCCCGAGGGGACTGCAGCACGACCTAATATGCCGTCGTTTAAAATACAATCGACTTCTATTGTAGGGTTCCCGCGTGAGTCTAATATCTCGCGGGCTATTATTTTTGAGATCGTCGTTTTACGCTTCTTCGGCATGGTCTATAATATATGATATTCGACGGTAAATGTCAATAATTTAATCTTCCTCGGGGGGAGTAGCTATCTTTAGCGGTAATTTAAATAACCTTATAAGATTCTGGCAATAAGTGGCGAGCTTTTTGGCTTTATTATGTGAAGTGCCTTCAAAATGGCAGCGGACTAAGGGTTCCGTCCCGGATGGGCGTATTAGAACCCAACTTGAGTCTTCAAGTATGAATTTATAGCCATCCACTCTATTCGATTCGGAAATCTTTAAGCCGGCAATCTTCTTGGGTGGGTGTTTATCGAGCATATTAAGAAGCCGCGACTTCTCATCCTCCGTTAACGTAAAGTTCAATTTGCCGGGGTAAGACTTGCCAAATTCGCGATATAGATCTTTTAAGATGCGGCTTAACTTCTTTCTCTGCATGGCAACCATCTCAACAACGAGAAGACATGCTAAGATGCCATCTTTCTCCGGAAGGTGATTCGCGATGGAGAGCCCGCCGGACTCCTCGCCGCCTATAATGCAATCCTTTTTCGATAGAACCTCGCCTATATATTTAAATCCAATCGGCGTCTCAATCACTTCGATTCCGTACCTGTGCGCTATCCTGTCTATCAACGTGGTGGTCGAATGGGTGCGTGCGACCTGCCCTAAACGCTCCCGCGTATCGACTAAATGTTTAAATAGAAGGGAGATGACCTCGTTCGGAGTATAAAATCTACCTTTCTCATCTGCTATCCCGAATCTATCCGCATCTCCATCAAGCGCGAGGCCTAAGTTCGCCCGTCTCTTCTTAACCTCCGCTATCAACTTGTCTAGGTTCTCCTTTGCCGGCTCAGGCGGATGACCTCCAAATAAGGGGTCTAAATTTTTATTTAATACCTCGATTTTACAACCTGCGTCTTTCAGGATCTCATCTAAGTATCCGCGTCCTGTGCCGTGCATTAGATCGACTATAACCTTTAATTTAGCCCTTCTTATTGCCGTAAGACAAATAAGCTTCTTTATTCGCTCAATATATCTTGCCTTAGGATTAAATTCTTCGATGGGATATTTAAAACAACTTAGCGGCATCTCTTCGACTTCGCCTTTAATCTTAGCGACATGCTTTTCTATCGCCTTTGTAACAGCTGGTGCTGCAGGACCTCCATGGCTGGGTGAGAATTTCAATCCATTGTATTCCGGTGGATTATGGCTTGCGGTTATATTTATACCGCCGTCTGCCATCTTATCTATTATTTGAAAGGAAATAACTGGGGTAGGAGTATCCCGATTCGTTAAAAACACTTTGATCCCATTTGAGGCGAGTATATTTGCAGCGGATAAAGCGAATTCCTTTGAATTAAAACGTGTATCATATCCGATTATAATTTTAGGGGGTGAGTTCCTGCGAGTAGAATTCGATTTAACGTAATCCGCTATCGCCCGGGAAGCCTTTCTTACGTTTGGGAATGTAAATTCATCGGCTATTACTGCACGCCAACCAGAGGTGCCAAATTTTATCGACATATATTAAATCAGTATCTTCTCTTATATGTTATAAATACGTCGTCATCGCTAAATTCGAAATGTAAATT
>Ga0111183_1028_pt1 | contig 15119 bp, 14 predicted proteins | sample DeeMarSWOR324_28_FD_80238 | JGI IMG/M metagenome (GOLD analysis project Ga0111183, IMG submission 80238) | Omnitrophica WOR_2 bacterium SM23_29 | reverse complement strand
GTATAATTCCTTTGCCTACGCCTAAAATTTTTGCGAGAAAACGGTACACAAAATAACCGCCGATGGTACCGACGATAGCCATGTTAAAGATGTTTGCGCCTAATGTTGTCAACCCACCGTCTTGAAATATTAAACATTGTATTACTAAAACACAAGAAATCACAATCGCACCCGCATAAGGACCGAGCAAAACCGCAGCAAGAACACCGCCCAGAAGATGGCCGGAAGTGCCTCCTACAACAGGAAAATTCAACATCTGCGCCGCAAAGATGAATGCCGACATGACACCCATAAGCGGCACCATCTTGTCTCTTAATATTTCTTTTGTCTTCCTAACACAGTAACCAATCCCGCCGACAGAAAATAACCACGTAATGCCCCATACCTTTGGCGATAAGAAACCATCTGGTATATGCATAGTTTCCCTCCTATATTTTAGAAGTCAACCTGCGCACGAGCACCATACACGAATATGGAGCTTGTGTCGTCAGTCACGTCTTTGCCAAATGGATTCCAGATGTATTGCAAATCTGGACTTATCGACAGATGGTCATTCACATGAATGTTGTAATACGCTTCCAAATGGCCTTCGTTTTTTGCCCTTCTTGCAGGATCAAGCTCCGCCCCTGCTTTCTTGTAATCATCTGACGGAATCGCCTGGCCTACAGCAAATGCTAAAATGTCTTTTTCTCTACCCCAAGGCTTGCCTTCAATCTGAAAGCCTGCACTCCAAGAATGCTCAAGTGAATAATCAAGGTCATCGGTGGCCTTGATATCAGGGTTGTATACTTCGGGATCCTGCCAGCCGTATCGGGTAAAGAGCGTAACAAGTTCGTGTGCCTTTTGGTCAAAGCTCAAGCCAAAACCGTAATTATTCTCTTTCTGCTTTTCGGAATCTAACCATTTTGTATGATAAGAGTTGCTATTCCAGCCGAGGAAGCGGTAATTGCCAGGGAGATTAAAGAAATGCGTCTTCAAAGTAACCTGGCCAATATTAAAAAGGTTATCCCCTATCTTCTCCCAGTCGTTATTACCGTCGAACACGCCATAGCCTAATTCAAGCCATTCCGAAGGCAAATACGCGATACGGACACCTGCGGTGTTGTCTGGGAATTCTATTGTGGGTGAGTTACGGAAAATCCTGCCTAAAAATTGGGTAGTTTCGTCGTTGGCTACTTCGTTATTATCAAAATAGACAGTAGGGTCAAGTTTTCCAAAGGTTACAGCTACCTTGTCCTTAAACAATCCCTGCTCATACCAAAGTTCGGTTACCCTGATATTATTATCATTATCGGCGTCGCGGTTGACGTTACTGTAAAGACTTAAGTCGTCCTCTAATCCTGCCCCTGTTCCTGCCTCAAGATGCAAGAATGTCCTACCGCCTAAATCCTTAAATTCCTTACTTATAGTAATGTCTGCCGAATATGAACCATCTATCCGCGAATCTTTTTTGGTATTGTCGCCTGCGCTTACGTTGTTGGTGCCCTGCACGATCATGGTAGCACTTGCGCCGATTTCAAGGCTTTCTACGACCTTCGCCAGAGCCCCTTCCTCGCGGTGTAATTCTTCGTCAAACTGTGACAGTTTTGATTCGTATTCGGTAATTTTCTGCTGCTGCGCCTGTATGGTTTTATTCTGAGATCGAATGTAATTATTCTGCTCAATGAGTTTCTCTTCCAAAGCCTTCACCCGCTTTTCAAGCTGCTCGTATTTATCGATACCGACAAAATCTTCGGCAAAACAACATGAAGAAACAAGAAAATTCAAAACCATTAATAGCAAGAGAATTCTTTTCAAAGCCATACTACACCCCCGATTTTTACACCCCAGAGGCCGGAGTTATGGTATAATAATTCCGGGCTTGGGGTTATGTAATTCACCAAGTTCCAGCACCCCGCCGGATTCTTTCTAAGGAAATGGCGGGGTTGCCATTTATAACAACCTATCTAGTCTTTAAGCCCTAATCCGATTTCTTATCCTCACCTCCTATCGCAGGGCTTCTTATATTGTTACCAAAATTAAAATCGTGTTACTATTAGATAAAAAAATAATGCGCTTCTATACGATTTCTTTTCCGGTAGTTGACTTGCTCAGCGTTCCGTGTTTAACCCCTCTTATTGCCTTAAGGGTATCGGCTAGCCGCTGCGCTTCTTTGGACGACCCTTTTACGGCAATTATTTCAAGACAATTGAAATGATCCAAATGAATGTGTTGAGCAGATATTATAATTTTTTGGAAATCATGCTGAATATCAGTAATTTTATTGAGGAGCTCTCTTTTATGATGGTTGTAAATCAACGTTATTGCTCCGGCGATTTCCTTATCTTCTTGCCACTCTGCTTTCACTAGGTCTTCTCGAATCAAGTCACGAATGGCCTCAGAGCGATTGGTATACTTTTTATTCCCTATGCTTCGGTCAAACTTAGACAGAAGATCCTTTTCTAAAGATACGCCGAACCTCGCTATATTGGGCATAATCATTCCTACCTGCTTTAGTAATACGCTTTTAAAAATTGTAACACCAATAATTCGCACTGTCAAGTATTTTCAACGGCGAAGCCAGGTTGAAAGATAGCTTGAAAGTGTGCCAAAATAATCCGTAAAAATCATAATCCCAATTATAACTATGAATAAACCGCTAATAATGGAAATTGTTCTTATATATCTTTTTATCTTCTGAAAATATACAAGGTAATTATTTATAAGCAAACCCGATAAGAAAAAAGGAAGTCCCAGACCCAACGAATAACTCAAAAGGTACACAATACTTTTGCCAATATTTTCAGCGGTTGAACTTAAGATTAAAATCGACGACAAAATCGGACCAACGCAAGGTGTCCAGCCCAAAGAAAAAGTAGAGCCAATCAAAAATGAACCTAAGTAACCTAATGGTTTTACCCTTATTTCTAGTTTCTTCTGATGCTCTAAAAAACTTAAATTCGTTACTCCGGCAATGTGAAGTCCAAACAAAACCACTATGATGCCACCTATTTTTTTAATAATATTTTGATGCTGTGATAGGATTTTACCTAAAAACGTAAAAGATGCTCCCAATAATACAAAGACAACTGTAAATCCAGCAATAAATAAAAGCGAATGTATAATTGTAAGAAATCTCACCCTCTTAGGAAGTACCTGTTGCGTTAATTCTGTAAAGGTTATTCCGGTTATATAGGAGATATATGAGGGAATTAACGGGAGTACGCATGGGGAAAGAAAAGAAAACACCCCCGCACCGAAAGCAACAAAAATCGTTAGGGATCCCGAACCTTGATGCATATTTTATATTCTTAATCGATTCAATTTGGTATCTTCAAATGGTCTTGCCCTTAAATAAGCACGGGCCACTTCGGGATATCTACAATATGCTATCTTTACTTCACAATTTCCTTTCTCACCTACCGCGTATCTCGCAGTAATTGCAGCCGCCTCCGTAATAAATTCTCCGTTTGATGCGCCACGCAAAATTGAGATGGGACCCTTTGGTTCTTCCGCAGAAAATATCAAATCACCTTCTCTTTTTAAAACTGAAATTTTGTTATTCTCCTGCTCATTTCTGCCAACCACAAGTTTTATTTCGGCAGAAAGCCTAAAATGCCGACCATATTTTAAAAGATTTATATCTTCGAGATTAAAATCTGGTTTATATTTAATCAAATCCTTCATCCGTCGAGAAAAACCTTTGTCGGTAAGTAGGCAGCCACCACTTGCACAAGGATAATCCTTTATCCCAAACTCCTTCGCCAACAAAAGTTGAAGTTTTCTTGAACGCCCTGATATCGCCAAAAATTTGCTTCTATCAACCACGCCTTTTTCTTCTGGAATGGTCGGAGGAAGCAATTTTGCTGAAAGCGGCCTTACTATAAAACCTTTTAACCCACTATCGCGTTCGATTATATTAATAACATCCGCCCTCTGCGACATCGGACGCTGACCCAATACTTCACCTGTAAAAATAAACTTCGCCCCTGTTTCCTCCATATATTGCTTTGCCTTCTCGAAAATGAATATCCGACAATCAATGCATGGATTCATACCGCTGCCGTATCCGTACTTTGGCTTTTTGATGACTTCTAAATATTCTTCTGAGACATCTATTATCTTAAGTGGTATATTTAGTTGCTCCGCGGCTCTTTGAGAAGCAAGATAGGTGGAACCTTTTGAAGTACAGTTACAAAATACCGTCAGATAATTTATCGCCTCAACCTCTATTCCCTGCTCTAATATAAGTTTTGCTGCCAGCGTGGAATCCAAACCACCGCTTAATAAACCTATTGCTTTTGCCTTCTTTTCCATAACGACTCTATTTTCTCTTTAAAAACCTTCTCATATCCTATCCCAGTCGGCTCATAATAGATCTTCTTCTTCGGAATATATTCTTGTTCGATGAAGTGTCCTTTAAAACCATGCGCATACTTATATCCCTTGCCGTGTCCTAATTCTTTAGCGCCATAGTATGAAGCATCTTTTAGATGAGTTGGAACTTCAAGGGTCCGTCCTTCCTCCACGTCCTTTAGCGCCTTCTCAATCCCCATATAAGCGGAATTGGATTTTGGGGCACAGGCGATATAAACGCAAGCCTCAGCAAGTGGAATACGGCATTCTGGAAGGCCCACAAATTCTGAGATCTGTAAAGCTGCATTTGCAATAACCAATGCTTGAGGATCGGCAAGCCCTACATCTTCTGCTGCGCATATTACAATTCGGCGTGCAATGAACCTTGGGTCTTCGCCCGCGTACAACATTTTAGCCAACCAATATAATGCAGCATCAGGATCAGAGCCGCGCATCGATTTTATGAATGCCGAAATCGTATCGTAGTGAGCATCTTCGTCTCTATCGTAAACCACTGCTTTCTTCTGAATGGACTCACAAGCCGCTTGTAATGTTATGTGAATAGTTCCATCCTTTGATTTCGCAGTAGTAAGTACCGCTACTTCTAATCCATTCAAGGCACGTCGTGCGTCTCCATCCGATAATTTGGCTAAAAACTCGAGCGCCTTCCTATCAACCTGAAGCGGCAATTTACCTAATCCTCGTTCCCTATCTTTAAGAGTATTATTCAATATCGTCAAAAGTTCACTTTCGGACAACGGCTTTAATTCAAATATTAAGGAACGAGATATGAGTGGCGCCGCAATTGAAAAGAAAGGGTTATATGTAGTCGCTCCAATTAGCGTTACTACTCCTTCCTCTACATCGGGCATCAGCACGTCCTGCTGTGCTTTATTAAACCTATGAATCTCATCGATGAAAAGTATTGTCTTTTTATTATAAAGCGAACGCCTTTGCTTGGCTGCATCTATCTCTCTTCTTAATTCTTGGACACCGGAGGTAGTGGCATTAATCTGTACGAAATGAGATTTCGTTATATTGGAAATTACATAGGCAAGAGCTGTTTTGCCTGTTCCGGGCGGTCCATATAAAATCAACGATGTAATTCTATCCGCCTCTATCGCCCGTGTCAACAGCTTACCTGGACCTAAGATATGAGTTTGACCCACGAACTCCTTTAAATTCCTCGGCCTCATCTTAACAGCGAGGGGCTCTTCGGTTGTTCTCTTCTTTACTTTCTGCTCAAATAAATCTCTTCTGTCTGTGTAATCTATTTTTTTCATCTGTGTAATCTGTGCGATAAAAAAATCCCCGCTATGCCGTCAGGTTTGACAATTTTATGAACCTAATTTTATAGGTGGGTGCCTTCTTAAGGTTTCATGTTTCCCCGTACAAAACGGGGCTTACAATCCACGTTTAAAGTTAGGCTCCCGTTTAAGTTGGTGTTGGCTCAAAACACGTCAAACGAAAACGCGCACAGCAGGGAACTCTATTTTCAAAACAAATTATATCATACAGGAGGAGAAAAAACAAGATGGAACAAAAAATTTTATCGAATTTTCGCGTTCAGGGCTTTTGCCAACACCTCTCTTAACTTTCCATCGAGTATGTTTACTTCTTCGTCGGTTAAGGTCCTATCGGAAGCTCTATATTCTATCGAGTATAAAATACTCTTCGAGCCCTTTGGAACCTGTTCACCTCTATATAAATCGTAGGGTTTAATGTCAACTGCCAAATCACCGCAAGCGCGCCTTATTAAATTTATAATTTCGCTATTAGGAATTTTCTCATCGACGATCAAGGAGACATCGCGTACCACAGATGGGTATTTTGGAAGTCCAGAAAATCTAGTTTCGCCTTTTATGTGCGGGGCAATTGCTTTTAAGTCTAATTCGCTTATGAAAATCGAATGCTTTATATCATGTCTATCTAAAATTACCCTTCCGAATTTTCCGAATATGCCAATATCCTCTCCTCTGACTTTTATGACCGAAGAAGCTGCGAGCGAAAGCAGAGGAAGAGGCTTAGCAACAAATTCGTATCTCGAAATCCTTAACTTTTCAAACAACGCCTCTATAATGCCTTTTAAATCGAAGATATCTACCGGCTCTTTCTTCTGCCAATTTTTAACTCTCATTCCGCATAATGCTATTGCCAAAATGCTCTTCTCTGAAGGAGAGCCGTTTACCTTACTAAAATAGGATTTTCCCAACTCAAAAATTCTGATATCGAAGATTTTCCTGTTTAAATTGTGAGCGATAACATTTAAAAATCCTGGCAAGAGGGACGGACGAAGTATCTCGGTCTCCGAACTTAAAGGATTCTTAATCGTTAAAAGTTCTCCTTCGTTAAAATTCAATTTATTAATGAAACTGTCTTTACTTCCTAAGCTATAGGTGATTACTTCGTTCAATCCCAACTCAATGAGAGTAGTCCTTATTAAATCTTCTATAATTTTATCATTGCTTCTTTGACTTCCCTTACCCCAGATAGGGATTTCCGACAAAGTTTCTGGAACTTTTTCGTAACCATAAATACGCGCGATCTCCTCTATCAAGTCTATCTCCTCTTTGAGGTCTTTTCTGAAAGAGGGAATCTTAATCTCCAATAAATCCTTTCCCTTCTGCCTTATTTTTAACTGAAGTTGCCTTAATATGGCTTTGCACTTCGAAGTCGCAATATCCATGCCTAAAACTTTATTGACCTTTGAAATCCTTAAATTAATTCTTGCCTGTTTATGTTCCTTTATGCCTACGTCCGCTGGCTGTGAGATCGCCTTCGCTTTAGCCAAATCGCAAATTAGCGTTGCTGCCCTCTCCGATGCTAATGGAACTGCCTTTAAATCAATTCCTCTCTCAAATCTATATGAAGACTCGGTTGAAATCCCTAATTCCTTCAATGCCCTCCTTATCCTCGGTGGGTCGAAATATGCGCTCTCCAATAAAATCCTTTTAGTCGACGAAGTTACTTCGGTATCCTTCCCCCCTATTACTCCAGCAATTGCCACTGGCCTTGCATCATCTGCGATCACCAGCATATTCTCATCAAGTCTACACTTCACATTATCTATAGTCGTTATCTCCTCGCCCTTCCTTGCCCTCCTTACAATAATTTCTCCGCCCTTTAATCTATCGCAATCAAAGGCGTGGAGCGGCTGTCCTAATTCGAGCAAACAGAAATTCGTTATATCCACTATATTATTTACAGGCCTAAGTCCCGCGGCTTCAATTTTGTCAACGAGCCATCTCGGTGAAGGCCCAACTTCAACCCCATCTATAATTCGACCGATGTACCTCGAACACCCTGCTCTATCTTCTATCTTAATCAACGGCTTGTTTAATCTCGCATTTTTTAACAAACCGAACTTAAGCGGTTTTAGCTTAAAACCGAAAATCCCCTGAATCTCTCTTGCAACGCCGTAGATGCTAAGACAGTCCGACCGATTCGAAGTAACTTCTATCTCAAAAATTAAATCGCCATTTTTTTTCTCAACGGATTTAACTTCCAAGCCGGCCATAGTTAACCTGTCGGCCAAATCTTTTGGCTTTAAACGAATTCTCACGTGCTCCTTTAGCCAGTTATATGATACCCTCATTTAAATTGCCCTAAAAACCTCATATCATTTTCGAAGAATAATCTTATGTCAGAAATTCCGTATTTTAACATCGCAATACGCTCCACACCCATACCAAAAGCATAGCCAGTTACCTTTTCAGAATTATATTTAACGGTTCTAAAAACATTCGGATGAACCATCCCACAACCTAAAATCTCGAGCCATCCCTTTCTACCGCATACGCTGCAACCCAAGCCACCACAAATGATGCATGAGATATCAACCTCTGCGCTTGGCTCTGTGAATGGAAAATAGTGTGGCCTAAACCTCATCTTTACCTTTTCGCCGAAATATTCTTTTATAAAAATTTTTAAAGTTCCTTTTAAATCCGCGAAGGTAACATCGTCCCCCACGACCAAACCTTCAATTTGGTGAAACATAAAAGAGTGCGATGCGTCAACAGCGTCTGGCCGATATACCTTTCCCGGCACTACTATCTTAAACGGGGGTTTTTCGTTTTCCATAAATCTGATTTGAACAGGCGAGGTATGACTTCGCAATAGATATTCACCTTTAATATAGAATGTGTCGAACATATCCCGCGATGGATGATCGAGAGGAATATTTAAGGCCTCAAAATTATAAAACTCCGTCTCAACCTCAGGGCCTTCAACGATCTTGAAGCCCAACCCTAAAAAGATCTCGCAGATTTTATCTATCGTCTTAATGATGGGGTGCTTTGTACCGATTGGGGGTTTAAATCCAGGCAGGGTTAAATCAACTACCTCCTCAGACAAAAACGACTTCTCTAAAAGTTCACTCTGTTTCTCATTCAATAATTTCTCAATCTTTCCTTTTAGAGAATTTACCTCGAAGCCAACCTTAGGTCTATCCTCATCTGGCGTGGTTGCAACTTGTTTAAACAACTCAGCAATTAAACCCCTCCTGCCTAAATACTTTATCCTTAAATTATCAAGCGCATCTAAATCGCTTGCTTTGGATATTTCGTTCCCTGCTTCGGATTCTGTGGATTTGATCTTATTTAACATCTCAACTTAACTTCGAAATGGCTTCGTCAGTACCTATGACTATCAATTTGTCCCCCTCCACTATAACGTCGTTGGCGGATGGGGATATATTGATCTTCTCACGCTCTTCAAATCCTCTCTCGGATTTAATCTTTACTTTTCTTTTTATCGCGATGACATTTAAGTTATATTTAGCGCGAATATCCAATTCTCTTAACGTCTTGCCAATAAAATCCTTGGGTGGCAAAATTTCAAAAATGGAATATTCCGGCGATAAATCTATATACTCGATTATCTCTGGCGATATCAAAGCATTTGCGGCTCTGATGCCCATATCTCGCTCAGCAAAGACAACCTTCGTTACCCCAATCTTCTCTAAGACCTTGCCGTGAACTTCGGTCATTGCCCTGGCGATTATCTCTTTTATTCCAATCTCCTTTAACGTAACGGTAACCAAAATCGAAGCTTCAATATCAGCGCCTATTCCAACTATAGCGCAGTCAACATGTTCAATGCCCACTGCCCTTAATGCTTTCTCGTCAGTCGCATCTATAGTAACGGCATGCGCAACATATTCCGAAGCATCCTGAACACACTCTTCATTTGAATCCACCGCAAGGACTTCATATCCTTTTTCACTCAATGTCTTCGCAACGGCAGAACCAAACCTTCCTAAACCTATCACCGCAAATTGTTTCATTTCTTCAATCCTCCTTTCGGAGTTTTTTATCCGACCATTATCTTTTCTTCTGAATATTTATATTCCGCCATAACAGGTCGTAAAACAATGGCCATCGCCAAAGTCAATGGACCTATCCTTCCCAAATACATGGTAACGATTATAATCAACTTTCCCAATGGCGAAAGAAACGGGGTAATCCCCGTAGATAATCCAACTGTCCCAAAAGCTGATGTCGTCTCAAATAACAATTGCATAAAAAAGTTGTTTGCGGTCGCCAAATTTCTGTCAGATATCATAAGCAAAAAAGTTGCAACTACAATCCAGGTTAAAGAGAGAACAAAAATTATTGCGGATTTATGAAATATCGTTTTTGGAACTGTCCTCTCAAAAAGCGTCAACTCATCTTTGCCACGTAACATAGACCTGATACTAGAAAGTAGAATTCCAAAGGTCGTGGTCTTAATGCCTCCGCCCGTTCCGCCTGGCGATGCGCCAATAAACATAAGTGCTATTAATAAAAAGAGCGTGGTGGCCGAAAGTTCTCTTATAAACAATGTGCTGAATCCCGCCGTCCTTGGCGTAACTGCAAGAAAGAACGCATTCATCAATTTTCCTCCTGAGGAAGGCAGCCCAAATAAAGCGCCTTTATATTCAAGAAGGTATATTAGGACTGTACCAATTAGCAAAAGATAAAATGTAATGGTTATGGCAACCTTCGTCTGTAAATTTAACCTTGCAAGGATAAGCGCTCTGTCCTTCCTCCAGAATTTCATCTTCGGCACATCCAATAAAACGACGAATCCCAGACCTCCTAAGATAATCAGCGATGAGACCGTCAAAATAGTTATGGGGTCAAACCTAAATTGATATAGATTATCTGAAAACAAACTCAAGCCCGCATTACAAAAAGCAGAGATGCCATGAAAGACCGCATAATATAAAACCAAATCCTGCCTAAACTCAAGCAATTCTCTCCATCTTAAATATAAAATCCCAATTCCAATTGCTTCTATAAATAAAGTCATAACAACGATGTGAAATATGAGGTCTGTTAACCCCTCGATTTTAGTTTGGTCTAATGCGCTCTGCACGATTACGTTCTGCCTAATCGTTAGTTTCCGCCCCAGCAAGATGGCGAACACCGTAGAAAAAGTCATTATGCCTAACCCGCCTATTTGAATGAAAAAAAGAATCACCAACTGACCAAATTTGGAGAAGTCGCTACCGATATCAACGACTGTAAGTCCTGTAACACACGTTGCTGTTGTTGCGGTAAAAAGACAATCTAAATAGGATAGCGAACGACCGTTAGCTTGAGATATAGGAAGATAAAGCAATATGCTCGCGACTAATATCGCAAGCAAAAAGCTCAGCGCCACAAACTGCGGCGGCTTTAACTTCATCTATTTCGCCTCACCTTTAATCTGCTCGACCAATCTTCCAAAGGCGGGTTGGTCATTAACGGCTAAATCAGCGAGAACTTTTCTGTCTAGGGCAATCTTCAATTTCTTCAAGCCATTAATGAATCTTGAATAAGTTATCCCGAATTGTCTACATGCAGCATTGATTCGTATAATCCAAAGAGAACGCGCTTCGCGTTTTCTTGTCTTTCTATCTCTATATGCATAGGCTAAACTTCTCCGTACAGTTTCTGTCGCCTTCTTATACAATTTTGACCTACCGAGATAAAACCCCTTCGCTCGTTTTAATACTCTCTTTCTACGTCGTCTTTTCGCAGGTGTATATTTTGCTTTAGGCATTTATGATTCTCCTTCTCCTCTTCCTTTTTTATACGTAAGGTAGTAACCTTCTTATTTTCTTATATTCGGTCTTATCGACCAAACCTGGTCGGCGCAGACTCCTTTTTCTTCTACTCGATTTCTTTGACAAGAGGTGACTCTTAAACGCCTTACGCCTTAATATCTTTCCTTTCTTTGTAAGTTTAAATCTCTTCGCTACCGATTTGCGTGTCTTTAACTTCGGCATTATGTTCCCTTTCTATTTCGGAGCTACGACCATTACAATAGCGCGCCCTTCTTGGAGCGGCGGTTTTTCGATTTCGCCAAATTGAACTACGTCTGCACTCAATCTCTCTAAAACTTTTCTGCCTAGTTCGGGGTGAGCCATTTCCCTTCCACGAAAAAGAAGCGTGATTTTGACTTTATCGCCGCGCTCAAGAAATTTCTTGATAAAACCTAATTTAATTTGATAATCATGGTCGCCTATCTTCGGCTTAAGCCTTATCTCTTTGATATGAATTGCGTGTTGTTTTCTCTTCGCCTCCTTTGCCTTCTTCTCCTGTTCATATTTATATTTTGAAAAATCCATTATTCGGCACACAGGCGGTTTTGCCTGCGGGGCAATTTCGACTAAATCCAGCCCCGCTTCTTGCGCTAACTTTAAGCCCTGCTCCGGCGCCATTATTCCGAGTTGCTCGCCATTTGCGCCGATGACCATGACTTCTCTTATTCTTATCTTTTCATTTACTCGAATGGATTTTGCTTGAAATTGGATAGGGCCACCTCCTTTTATTTTTTATCCATAACTTCTTTCGTTATCTTCTTAATAAATTCGTCCAATTTAATCTGTCCCAAATCACCCTTGCTTCTCTCTCTTACGGCAACTGTCCCTGACTTCGCCTCTTTTTCTCCGACGATTAGCATATACGGAACCTTCGCGACCTGTGCATCTCTAATCTTATATTCCATCCGCGCATTTCTGTCGTCCAATTTCGCTCTGATATCGCTACCTCGTAATCTTTCGGCAACCGTCTTCGCGTAATCTCTATGTTCATCGGCAATTGTTATTATAACAGCTTGGACTGGCGAAAGCCACACGGGAAATGCTCCGCCGTAATGCTCTATTAACGCACCTAAGAATCTCTCCATTGACCCTAATATTACGCGATGTAGCATAATCGGTGTATATTCTTTTCCGTCTTTGCCTACATATTTTAAATCGAACCTCTGAGGAAGCGCAAAATCGCATTGTATCGTCGCGCACTGCCAGGCACGGCCTAACGCATCCTTTAATTCTATATCTATCTTCGGCCCGTAAAACGCCCCTTCTTTTTCATGAACCCTATAATCTATCCCTTTCAAATTTAGCGCATCCTTCAATGCCTTAGTTGCTTCCTCCCAATCCGAATCAGAGCCGATATATTTATCCGGTTTTGTCGATAACTTAACATTATATTCGGAAAACCCGAAGACCTTTAGCGCATCCACAACAAAATCTATCACACCCTTTATCTCATCGACCGCTTGTTCCTTTAAGCAGAATATGTGCGCATCATCCTGCGTAAATCCGCGCACCCGAAGAAGCCCGTGCAAAACTCCGGACTTTTCATTTCTATAAACAGAACCTAACTCAAAATATCTTATTGGAAGGTCCTTGTAGCTTCGCGTCTTAGATTTATATATCAACATATGTGCAGGACAGTTCATCGGCTTTATAGCGTATTCCTGACCTTCTACCTGAAATATATACATATACTCCTTGTAATAATCATAATGGCCTGACTCAATCCAGATGTCCGATTTCAATATATGCGGGCCCATCACAATTTCGTATCCGCGCTTTAAATGCTCCTTTCTTTCCCAATCCTCTATAATCGTCCTTAAAAGCGCGCCATTTGGATAATAGATTACAAGCCCTGCGCCTGCCTTTTCCTCAATTGTAAATAACCCAAGTTCTCGACCCAATTTTCTGTGGTCGCGTTTCTTGGCTTCTTCTAATCTCTTTATATGGTTCTTTAATTCTTCTTCGGTCTCATACGCAGTTCCATAAATCCTCTGCAACATCTTATTCTTCTCATCACCGCGCCAATATGCCCCTGCGATTGACAATAGCTTAAACGCCTTAACTTTTCCTGTCGACTCTATGTGTGGACCCTTACAAAGGTCTACAAAATCACCGTCTTTATAAATCGAAACCTTTTCATCCGGCAATTCCTCAATCAATTCAACTTTATAGGGCTCATCCATCTTCTTAAACAATTTCAACGCCTCATCTTTTTTCAGGACGGATTTCTCGAATTTATAATTCTCCTTTATAATTTTTAACATCTCCGCTTCAATCTTAGACAAATCCTCTTCTGTAAAGGGTTCTGGTGTGTCGAAATCATAATAGAATCCATCCTCGATAGACGGGCCAATAGCGAGCTTTACATTCGGATAAAGCCGCTTTACCGCCTGCGCCATAATATGTGAAGTACTATGCCGTAATGCCTCAAGATTCATTTTTAATCTTTCCTGATGAAGGAATGGTGGGCCCAAGAGGAGTCGAACCTCTGACCTCTTCCATGTCAAGGAAGCGCGCTAACCAACTGCGCTATGAGCCCACTTTTAGACTTAAATTATATCTAATTTAATGCTTTTAAGTCAAGGGTAATAAAGAAAATAAAAAGGGTAGAGAAATGTTTTCTCTACCCTTTTTCTCCCTCAAGTTAATATGGGGTGAGGAAGAAGCAATTATTACTTAATAGCGCGTTTTCTCAAAGCCACCGAACCAAACAAACCTATCCCTAAAAGAAGTAAACTTGATGGCTCGGGGATAACGTCAAAATAAAAATTGTCAAAGTCGGTTGGGTAAGCTGGAATAGCACCTTCTTGCCAGGTGCCAAATCTTATGCGTGCTTTAACTGCATCTTCGGGAGCAGTCATCCATTTTAAAGGATTGGATAAATTTTCTGAATCCCCTACTAAATAGACATCTCTTGGACTTTCCTGGATATCCAAAATCCATTCCATCCCTATAGTTCCAACGAGGTTATCTTGTGCGTCCATCCAATAAAACCCAAGATAACTGCCCCAGCCAGAACTATCTCCCCCCGACGGCGCATACAAGTAACCTCTAAATCTATAAACCAAACCCGGCGTTACTGGAACTTCCTGATACATACCGCCATCGTAGAAGTTTCTCACATGAAACGAACCGCTTTGGGGGTTGGTTGCAACGATACCTAAATTAGCTAGATTCCATTCCGCTGTCCAACCCGTAAAGCAGCCTGTCTCAAAATCTCCATTGTAAATAAGATTTGCAAAGGCTACCGCGGGCAATGTCACTATAAAAGATATGCTTATAATAACCAACGATAATTTTATTTTCATATCGGTTCTTTATTCTTAGTACAAAAGGGGCTTCCATTTATATTTATTAGGCTTGGAGCAAAAATGGAAGCCCCTGTAGTCACCTACTTATTTTAAGTTAACCCCTTTAGATTCTTCGCTTTCTCGTGAATGCAACTAAACCTACCAATCCACTGCCAAGCAACAACAGAGACGCTGGCTCTGGAACTGGGTTATATTGAACATCATCAACATAGAAGGTAGCACCACTTGGGTTGTTGGTATCGTTGGCAGCAAACTCAAAACCACCGACTACTCGACTTAAATTCTTTCCGCTTAAATCGAAAGAATATTGTGTCCAATCGCTAGAAAGAGTAACCGTTTGCGCAATTCCCGGCATTAGAGTATCTCCGTAAGTTCCGCTAACACCGCCAACTTTGAACTCTAAT
>Ga0111183_1030_pt1 | contig 15518 bp, 11 predicted proteins | sample DeeMarSWOR324_28_FD_80238 | JGI IMG/M metagenome (GOLD analysis project Ga0111183, IMG submission 80238) | Omnitrophica WOR_2 bacterium SM23_29 | reverse complement strand
TGACCTTCGAAGTCGAACTCATAACCCCGGTTGCCCTCGAGAAGGAACTTCGCTTCGCTATTCGGGAAGGCGGACATACGGTAGGTGCCGGAGTTGTCTCGGAGGTGATAGCGTAAGTTATATGCAGGAACAGATTATTTTAGAATGTACAATTTGCAGAAACAGAAATTATTCGTCGTCGAAAAATAAGAAGACCGTTACCGATAGATTAGAATTAAAGAAGTTCTGTAAATTTTGCAGAAAGCATACGCCGCATAAAGAGATAAAGTAATTTTGCATTTTGATTTTTGAATTTTGATATCTTTAGGCCTGTAGCTCTAATTGGTAGAGCGGCGGACTCCAAATCCGTGTGTTGGGGGTTCGAGTCCCTCCAGGCCTGCCAATTTTTTTTGATAGATTAAATTTAGTTTTGGCAGGTTGTTTGGGACTCGAAGGGAGAGAGCGCCGACCTTATGGGAGGAAGAGCAAGCGCCACGATAGTGGTGCGAAGCGGAAGCGAACGGATGGCCGACCCGAAGCCGACGATAGTCGGCTTAAGGGCGCCGAGTCCCTCCAGGCCTGCCAAAAGGGGTGGAATATAAAAGAATAGGAGTTAGGTTATAAATTTAATATAAAAATGTAGGTGTGGTTCGTAAGGGGGCTTGCCCCTTATGGTGCGGCGGTTAAAAAGATTTTAAAGGGGCAGGCCTCCTTAATTTACTATATAAAAATAAAAATGAAATTCGTAGAAAAGACAAAACTATTTTTAAACGAGGTTACGACGGAGATGAAGAAGGTCTCCTGGTCGACGCGTAGAGAATTATTGGCTTCTACGTGGATCGTAATCGTTTCGGTTTCAATCTTCGTAGTAGTTTTAGGTATCTTTGATTACATGTTTTCAAGGCTTATAACTTATATTTTGAAGCAAGGGTTTTTAATGTAATATGGCAAAGAAGTGGTACGTTATTCATACCCAGACGGGGAACGAAGAGAAGGTCAAATCCTCAATTGAGCGTCGGGCTGAAGCAAATGAGATGAAAGAACTAATCGCGCAGATTCTGATACCGACGGAACAAGTATCGGAGGTAAAAGAGGGCAAAAAGAAAATTTCGCAGAGGAAATTCTTCCCCGGTTATGTATTAGTCGAGATGGAATTGACGGATGAAACGTGGTATTTGGTGAAGAATATCCCCGGCGTTACGGGATTTATCGGCGCGAGGGCTAAACCCGTGGCGCTAAAGGAAGAAGAAGTTCAGACGATATTAAGACAGACCGAGGAAAGAAAGGTTAAGCCGACTCCAAAGGTCATATTCGAAAAGGGCGAGCCCATAAGAGTGACCGACGGACCGTTTACTAACTTTAACGGCGTAATCGATGAGGTCAACCCCGACAAAGGCAAATTGAAGGTTCTGGTTACCATATTTGGGCGTTCCACGCCCGTGGAATTGGAGTATTGGCAGGTAGAGAAACTATAAATGGCTAAGAAGGTCAAAACTACAATTAAGTTATATTGCCCGGCGGGCCAAGCGAATCCTGCTCCGCCTGTTGGCCCTGCCCTTGGACAGCACGGGGTCAACATAATGGAGTTTTGCAAAAAATTTAATGAGATGACCAAAGCGCAAGAGGGCTTGCTTTTGCCCGTCGTCATTTCAGTTTATGAAGATAGGTCTTTTAATTTTGTGGTCAAGAGTCCTCCGTGCTCTATCTTGTTGAAGAGGGCCTGCGGACTTGCTAAAGCCTCCGGCGTCCCAAATAAAGAGAAGGTCGGCAAAGTCACCAAAGAGCAGGTTATTGAAATAGCGAAGATGAAAACAAAAGATTTAAACACCGAGGACATAGATAAAGCGATTAAAATCGTTGAGGGAACCGCCAGAAGTATGGGCATAGAAATCGAAGGTTAAGGAACGAAATTAGATGTTCAAACAGAGTAAAAGAGTAAAGTCATTTCAAAATTTATCAATAGATAAGGCGAAGAAATATCCCCTCAAAGAGGCGATAGGGATTTTGAAAAATGCGCCGAAGGTCAAATTTGACGAGACGGTCGACCTGTCGATAAAACTTGATATAGACCCCAAGCAATCAGAACAGATGGTGAGGGGAACCGTCGTTCTGCCGCACGGGACAGGAAAGACGAGAAAGGTCGCAGCATTTTGTAAAGGAGAAACGCAGAATAAAGCCACTGAGGCGGGAGCGGATTACGTAGGCGCCGAAGACCTGATGGAGAAAGTCTCCAAAGGTTTTCTGGATTTCGATATAGCGGTTGCGACGCCTGAAATGATGAAAGATTTAAGCAAGCTCGGGAAAATTTTAGGCCCCAGAGGGTTGATGCCCAACCCAAAGGCAGGCACCGTTACGGAGGATGTAGCTAAAGCCGTAAAAGAAGCCAAAGGCGGAAAAGTCGAATTTAGGATGGACAAGCTTTCAAATATAAATATAGCGATTGGAAAGAGCTCATTTGACGAGAAGGCAATCTATGACAATGCGTTTGCTTTGATCGAGGCATTACAGCATGCCAGGCCGCAATCGGCAAAAGGAAATTTCATAAAGTCGATTTCGATATCGACGACTATGGGCCCAGGAATCAGGCTGGATATCCCCAATCTGACGAAAGGCTGATGATTATGGAGAGATTAGGGCGGAAGTTAAGAGAATTGATGGTCGATGAGATAGCGGGACTCGTTAAAGATAGCCCTTATCTTTTCTTTGTGAATTTTCAGAAGTTGCCGGTTCCTAAAGTGGAGACGTTAAGGCGTACGCTAAAGAAGTCTTCATCGGATTTGAAAGTCGTCAAAAATTCGGTTCTGAGATTGGCTTTGAAGAAACGCAAGCTGGATTCCTTATGCGATTTGGTCGAAGGCTCTTGCGCAGTTACGTTCGGAAAAAATGACCCGATTAAGACATCGAAAGTACTGTTCAATTTCTCAAGGGAGGAAGAGAGTTTTGTTATAAAGGGCGGTTATATCGACGGCGAAGTATTGTTTGCGGATAGAATTAAAGAATTGGCGTTGTTGCCTTCGCGTGAGGTATTACTTGCCAGGGTCGTCGGCAGCATAATCTCGCCCATAAGCGGATTAGTTAATGTATTAAAAGGCAATATACAAAAATTGGTTTACGCTTTAGATGCCATTTCTTCCGCCAAAGGCGGTTCCGCCTCAGGCGAGAAAAAAGAGTAAAAAGGAGGATAAGATGACAGAGGCAAAAGAGAAGACAGAGCTTAGCAAGAAGTTGAACGAAGTTATGAAAACTATCGAAGAGATGAGCGTTTTGGAACTTTCAACTTTTGTTAAGGCACTGGAGGAGAAGTTCGGAGTGACAGCGAGCGTCCCGATGGCTCAAATGGCATCGGTTGCGCAAGCGGCACCACAGGCAGCGGTTGAGGAAAAAGTCGCCTTTACTGTAGTATTAGCGGATGTCGGCTCAAATAAGATCCAGGTTATAAAGGAGATTCGCTCTGTAACGACCTTAGGGTTAAAAGAAGCCAAGGATTTGGTCGATTCGGCACCTAAGACGATCAAGGAAGGCGTTCCCAAGGAAGAGGCCGAAAATATCAAGAAGAAGTTAGAGACGGTTGGCGCCAAAGTAGAACTTAAATAGTTCGATTTAAAACGCAAAAGGTAAAAGGATGATTATTAAAAGGAAGAATTATGCAAAATTGCCTGAACTCTTTGATATGCCCCATCTTCTCGATGTTCAGATTCGCTCTTTTGAGGATTTTTTACAGTTAAACGTCCCAAAGGTGAAGCGGGAGAAGAAAGGCTTAGAAGAGGTCTTTCTGGAGCTTTTTCCGATAGAGAATATCGACGGAAGTTATAAGTTCGAATACGTAAATTATTCTTTGGGCAAGCCGAAATACGATGAGATCGAATGTTTGCGGCTGGGGATGACCTTCGCTGCGCCTTTAAAGGTAAAAGTTCGGTTAAGAAGTAAAAAAGATATCAAAGAGCAAGAGGTTTATCTCGGCGAACTGCCCCTGATGACCAATACAGGCACCTTTATAGTCAACGGCGATGAACGAGTTATCGTAAGCCAATTACATCGCTCTCCCGGCGTGTCTTTCGAAGAAGAGGTCCTGCCAAACGGAAAAAGGATTTACTCCACTCGCATAATTCCTTATAGAGGTGCGTGGATAGAATTCGAATTTGATGTCAACGATTGTATACACGCAGTAATAGATAGACGAAGAAAAGTAATAGCAACGGTTCTTCTTCGAGCGCTGGGCTATTCGACCGATAACGATATCTTAGATGCGTTCTGCGGCATAGAAAATATTAAGTTAGAGAAGAAGCAAGACTTTAAGGATTTGGCCGGAAGTACTATTGCAAGCGATATCGTTTTGGATGATAAGACCGGTGAGACATTAAATTTGAAATACAAGAAGATAACGAAGGAATTGGTCGATGAGCTATGGGACAAAAACGAAATCAGGTCTATTCAGATTTTGAAGCTTCCCTCGCCGGAAATTTTGAAGACTCTCGAGCGAGATCATTACAAATCCCGGGACGAAGCGCTGGTCGACATATATAGAAAACTGAGGCCCGGCGACCCGGCCACGATCGAATCCGCGCAGGGGTTAATAAACAGGTTGTTCTTCGACACAAGGAGATATGATTTAGGAAATGTAGGAAGGTACATCATAAATAGGAAGGTAGGCCTAACTCTGCCGCTGACTCAGAGGACGATCACCCCGCAGGATTTGGTCGCCACAATGAAATATTTAATAAAATTGAAAAACGGCGAAGGCCAAATCGATGACATAGACCATTTAGGCAATAGGCGAGTTCGCACCGTTGGCGAGCTTCTTCAGAATCAATTCAGGATCGGTTTAGCCCGCCTGGAAAGATCCATTCGCGAGAGGATGTCGATATACGACCTCGAAAACATAATGCCTCATAATTTAATAAATTCCAAACTGGTCTCCAGCGTAATCAGGGATTTCTTCGGTCGCTCTCAGCTCTCTCAATTTATGGATCAAACGAACCCTCTGGCAGAGATGACCCATAAGCGCCGACTCAGCGCTTTAGGTCCTGGTGGATTATCTCGCGAGCGAGCGGGATTTGAAGTTCGCGATGTTCACCACTCTCACTATGGACGGATTTGTCCGATAGAAACACCAGAAGGTCCAAATATAGGGCTTATCGCATCGCTGTGTACATACGCTCGAATAAATGAATTTGGATTTATTGAGACCCCCTACAGAAAGGTGGAGAAGAGCAAAGCTTCAGTACAAACAGAATATCTATCCGCCGACATTGAGGACCAGCATATAATTGCGCAAGCGAATGCTAGACTAGATGGACGTGGATATTTCTTAGAGAGAGATATATCTTGCAGATATCGGGGCGATTTCCCGATTGTACCAAGAGAAAAAATCAACTATATGGATGTCAGCCCGCGGCAGCTGGTTTCAATCGCGGCAAGCCTCATACCTTTCTTGGAACACGATGATGCAAACCGGGCTTTAATGGGTTCTAATATGCAGCGCCAGGCAGTCCCATTATTAACCACAGAACCACCGCTAATAGCGACAGGAATGGAATACAGGGCGGCGAGGGATTCAGGCGTAGTCTGCATTGCTCAGGAAGACGGGGTAGTTAAGCATGTACACGCCGACGAGATTATAATCGGGGATAGGGTCTATAAGTTACGAAAATTTGCACGCTCAAATGCAGACACATGCATAAATCAAAAGCCCATCGTAAAGGTCGGCCAGAAGGTTAAAAAGGGGGAAGTAATAGCCGATGGGCCATCAACTGCTCAGGGCGAATTAGCGCTTGGGAAGAATGTGCTCGTCGCATTTATGCCTTGGAAAGGTTACAATTTTGAAGATGCTATTATAATAAGCGAGAGATTAGCAAGGGATGACGTTTACACCTCGATCCATATTGAGGAGTTCGAGATTGAAGCGCGGGAGACTCGGCTGGGCAACGAAGAGATAACGCGCGATATTCCGAATGTCAGCGAAGATGCGTTAATGAATTTGGACGAACATGGTGTTGTAAGGATTGGCGCAGAGGTTAAGCCGGGTGATATTTTGGTCGGCAAGGTTACGCCGAAAAGCGAGACAGAGCTTTCACCAGAGGAGAAATTGCTGCGCGCGATTTTTGGAGAGAAAGCGAGCGATGTACGGGACGCATCTCTGATTGTCCCGCCGGGCGTCGAGGGTACCATAGTTGATGTAAAAGTCTTCAGCAGAAGAGGCGGAAAGGCAAAGACCAAAGAGGAATTACAAAAAGAGATTGCACAGATAGAAGAGATAAAGAGATATTATCAAGGTCAAATTAATCATATAAAGAAAGAAAAGGCACATAAATTGGCTAAGCTCTTGGTCGGCCAAAAAGTGATATCCAGTCTTCTTGATGACGAGACGGGAGAAGTATTAATACTAAAGGATAAGACCATAAGACAAAGTGATTTAAAGAAACTGGAAAGGTGCGAGCTCGATAATATTAAATTACTAAATAACAAAGAGGTCGAAGATGAAGTTAGGCGCGTAATAAGGATACTCAACGACCAAATGAATGAATTGGAGTACGAAGAGGAGCGTGAGATAGATAAGGTAAAACGAGGGGATGAACTTCCTGCCGGGGTCTTCAAAAAAATAGTTGTTTTGGTAGCGACGAAAAGGAAGATCCAGGTTGGCGATAAAATTGCTGGTCGTCACGGAAACAAAGGAGTTGTGGCTAAGATAGTGCCAGAAGAAGATATGCCATATTTGCCGGATGGAAAAACGGTAGAGATAATATTAAACCCCTTAGGCGTTCCATCGCGTATGAATGTAGGACAGATTTTGGAGACGCATTTGGGCTGGGCTGCCAAAGTCTTAGGGCTTTATATTTCTTCACCTGTTTTTGATGGGGCAAAAGAAGAGGAGATCAAGCGGGAATTAAAGAAGGCGAATTTACCCGAAGACGGCCGGATTGCATTGTACGATGGTTTAAACGGCGAGGCGTTCATTCAGAAGGTTACGGTCGGATACATCTATATGATGAAACTGATACATCTGGTAGATGAGAAAATTCACGCGCGTTCTATAGGACCTTATTCATTAGTAACGCAGCAACCGCTTGGCGGCAAAGCACAATTTGGCGGGCAGAGATTTGGAGAAATGGAAGTTTGGGCTCTTGAGGCGTACGGAGCTGCTTTTATCCTTCAGGAATTACTGACCGTAAAATCCGACGACGTCATGGGACGCACAAGGATTTATGAAGCAATCGTAAAGGGAGAGAATGCATTGCAACCGGGGACACCGGAATCATTTAACGTCTTGGTAAAAGAACTTCAAAGTCTTTGTTTGGATGTGAAGACAGAGAAGGAGAAATAAAATGGTTCGAGTAAACGTACTTCAAAAGACAAAGGCGAAAAGGGAGGAAGCGCAGGCACCTCGCGAGAGGATGATAGATGAAATAAGTCCCTTCGATGCCATAACTATCAAGATAGCTTCGCCTGAGACCATTCGGTCTTGGTCCCGGGGCGAGGTTAAAAAACCCGAGACGATAAACTACAGGACTTTCAAACCTGAAAAGGATGGTTTGTTCTGCGAAAAGATATTCGGGCCCACAAAGGATTGGGAGTGCAACTGCGGAAAATATAAGCGAATCAAGTATAGAGGTATAACTTGCGATAGGTGCGGTGTTGAGGTGACGCTATCTAAGGTTAGGAGAGAAAGGATGGGGCATATAGAACTTGCCGCGCCGGTATCGCATATCTGGTTTTTTAAGGCTATGCCGAGCAGGATGGGTGCCTTATTAAATCTAAATTTAAGAGACCTAGAGAGGGTTTTATATTACGAGGAATATATAGTCTTAGATCCGGGCGATACACCGCTTAAGAAAAAGCAACTTTTGACCGAGGATCAATATCAAGAGGCTGTCGGAAAATACTCAAACAGGTTTGTAGCGAAGATGGGCGCTGAAGTTATCAGGGATTTATTGAAGGAGATAGACTTAGATAAGATGGCCCAAAAATTACATAATGATTTTAAGAAGGCGAAGGCGGAACAGTCGCATAAGAAGATTACAAAGACCTTAAGAATAGTGGAGACGTTCAGGAAGTCCGGGAATAGGCCCGAGTGGATGATTATGACGGTGATTCCGGTATTGCCTCCGGATTTGCGTCCATTGGTTCCGCTTGACGGCGGAAGGTTTGCAACGAGCGATTTAAACGACTTGTACCGACGGGTCATAAATAGAAACAACCGCCTGAAGAAGCTCATCGATTTGAAGGCGCCAGAGATAATCATCAGAAACGAGAAGAGGATGTTGCAGGAATCGGTTGACGCGCTTTTCGATAACGGGCGACACGGCAAAGCAGTTTTAGGTCCCGGGAATAGACCGTTGAAGTCTTTAAGCGACATGTTAAAAGGAAAACAGGGAAGATTTCGTCAGAATCTCTTAGGCAAACGCGTCGATTATTCCGGTAGGTCGGTTATAGTTATAGGGCCGGAATTAAGGCTTCACCAATGTGGCTTGCCTAAAAAGATGGCGCTGGAATTATTTGAACCATTTATAATCAGGAAATTGAGAGAACAGGGTTTTGTCCATACGATAAAGAGCGCGAAGAAGATGGTTGAAAAAGCTCGGCCTGAGGTGTGGGATATCCTTGACGAGGTAATTAAAGAGCATCCCGTTATGTTGAACCGGGCTCCAACCCTACATAGGTTAGGCATACAGGCATTTGAGCCGATTTTGATCGAAGGCAAGGCTATTAGAATTCATCCATTAGTCTGCACCGCTTTTAATGCTGACTTCGACGGCGACCAGATGGCGGTTCACGTCCCACTTTCGATTGAAGCACAAATGGAGTCAAGGTTGCTTATGTTATCAGTGAATAACATATTTTCGCCAGCCAACGGAAGCCCAATTACTACTCCAACGCAGGATATCGTATTAGGTTGTTACTATGTTACAAAGGAGAAGAAAGAAGATAAAGGCGAGGGAAAGATATTTAGTGACCAGGACGAAGTTTTAATTGCCTATGAGGATAGGGAAGCAGGATTACACGCAAAGGTTAAAGTAAGAATCAACGGCAAATTAATTGACACTACCGTTGGCAGGGTGTTATTTAATAACCTCTTTCCGAAAGGCTTCAGGTATGTAAATGAGACGATGGACAAATCGAGGCTTAGCGACATCATAGCCGATGTCTATAAACAATTCGGTCAGGATAGGACTATTCAACTTTTGGATGACTTAAAGAAGATTGGATTTGAACAGGCCACGTTGGGCGGGATATCTATATGCGTCGATGATCTTAAAATCCCGAGCGACAAAAGCAAATTTATTAAGGATGCCCGGGAAGAAGTGCTCAGCGTAGGGGACCAATATAAAAAAGGACTAATTACCGACGGCGAGAGATACAATAAAGTAATCGATATCTGGACGTATACGACCGATAAGATATCCGATATGATCTTCGAAGAACTGGATTCGTTTAATCCCATATTTATGATGGCGGATTCCGGCGCACGAGGTTCGAAGCAGCAGATAAGACAGCTTTCGGGCATGAGAGGTCTTATGGCAAAGCCATCCGGAGAGATTATCGAAAGCCCCATAACCGCTAATTTTCGCGAGGGCTTAACGGTTTTGGAATACTTCATTTCAACGCACGGAGCCAGGAAAGGATTAGCCGACACAGCTCTTAAGACCGCGGATTCAGGATATTTAACCCGCAGGTTAGTCGACGTCGCGCAAGATGTAATTATAAACGAAATAGATTGCGGCACGTTAAACGGCATTTTTGTAAGCGCGATAATAGAAGGCGATGAGATCGTCGTTCCTTTGAAGGAAAGAATTATAGGAAGGGTCACTTTAGATAATATAGTCGATATAATAACCGATGAAGTTATCGTTGCAGCTGGTGAGGAAGTCAACGAGGAAGCAGCGGAAAGAATTGAACAAGCTGGCATAGAAAGGATAAGGATTAGGTCTGTTTTGACCTGTGAGGCGAGGCACGGAGTTTGCGCTAAATGTTATGGCCGTAATTTAGCAACCGGCAGAATGGTTGAATTGGGAGAAGCTATCGGAATAATTGCGGCTCAATCGATCGGCGAGCCGGGCACACAGCTTACCATGAGGACATTTCACATAGGTGGGACTGCGTATAGAGTCGTGGAGCAATCATTTACCAAAGCAAAGAACAAAGGAATTATAAAATATCACAACTTAAGAGTTGTGAAGAAGGAAAAAGGTTATGTCGTATTAAACAGAAACGGTCAGGTCTCAATCAACGATGAAGCAGGACGGGAACTGGAGAGATATCCTGTTCCGCACGGTGCGATATTGACCGTTGAAGAAGATAAGAAGGTCTCGAAAGACGAGGTTTTTGTCAAATGGGACCCATACACCTTGCCCATACTTACAGAGGTAGCTGGCAAAGTTCAATATGAGGATATCAAGGAAGGCGTCACAATGAGAGAAGAGGTTGATCCGGATACCGGATTAACCGAGAGGGTCGTAATAGAGCATAAAGGAGAGTATCACCCGCAACTTATTATCTTGGATAATAAGGACGAGGTATTGGCTATATATCCGATTCCCTCGGGCGCTCACATCGTAGTAAGGGATGGACAAAAGGCTTCTGCAGGCGACCTGATAGCGAAGACGCCCCGAAAGATAATCAAGACAAAAGATATCACCGGTGGTCTGCCCCGAGTCGCAGAATTGTTTGAAGCGCGCCGGCCAAAGGATCCGGCGATTATAAGCGAAATAGATGGCGTTGTCGAATTTGGTCCGTCCAAGAAGGGACAGACGCTCGTAATTATAAAAAGTCCGACAGGGATGAAGAAGGAGTATGTCATTCCGCATGGAAAGCATTTAAACGTCTACAAAGGCGATAGGGTTATAGCAGGTCAGCAGCTAGTAGACGGGCCGGTTGACCCGAAGGACATATTGCGCGTATCAGGCGATAAGAAGTTGCAGGAATACCTGGTCAACGAAATACAGGAAGTATATAGATTCCAAGGGGTCAAAATCAATGATAAACACATCGAGGTTATCGTCAGGCAGATGCTGAAGAAGGTGAGGATCGATGAACCGGGCGATACCGATTTCTTAGTTGGGATGCAGATAGATAAATTTAAATTTAGAGAAGAAAACGAACATACAAAGAAGAAAGGCGGAAAGCCGGCGAGCGCAACGCCGATTTTACTCGGCGTAACGAAGGCAGCGCTTTCGACGGATAGTTTCATTTCGGCGGCGAGCTTTCAAGAGACGACTCGCGTTTTAACCGATGCAGCCGCAAGCGGCAAACGCGATGAATTACTTGGACTTAAGGAGAACGTTATAACGGGGCATCTCATTCCTGCCGGAACGGGTTTTAAGGAGCATCGAGAAGTAGAAGTTGGAAAAAATCTATAGACTATGAGGTAAAATGCCTACCATCATACAATTAATAAGGTTGGGAAGAAGAGAGAAGAGAAAACGCACGAAATCTCCGGCATTAAAGGAATGTCCACAAAAACGCGGGGTTTATCTGCAGATTAGAACTATGACGCCAAAGAAGCCCAACTCTGCATTGAGAAAGATAGCTAGAGTCAGGCTCACAAACGGCGTCGAAGTTACCGCTTATATACCCGGTGAGGGGCACAATTTGCAGGAGCACTCAATCGTTTTGGTTCGAGGCGGAAGGGTTAAAGACCTGCCAGGGGTCAGATATCACATTGTCCGCGGGACGTTGGATACCGCGGGTGTCGCACAACGTAAAAAATCCAGGTCAAAATACGGGGCTAAGATGCCCAAGTAATGGAAGGTCGAATATGAGAAGACGCAGAGCAGATAAGAGGGAACCAGCACCAGATCCGAAATATAAATCTAAGGTCGTCTCGAAGTTTATTAATATGGTTATGGAACGAGGCAAAAAGTCTATTGCGGAAAAGATAGTATATTCTGCTTTTGATGTAGCCGCGAAAAAAGTTGGGAAAGAACCGCTTGAAGTTTTTCAGAAAGCACTCGATAACGCTAGACCGCTGGTTGAATTGAAATCTAGAAGAGTCGGAGGTGCGACTTATCAGGTACCAATAGAAGTCCGGCAGGATAGAGGTATATCCATTGCGATGAGATGGATTAGAGATTATGCAAGGTCTCGCAAGGGAAAACCGATGGTAGATAAATTAGCAAATGAAATAGCAGAGGCTTATAAGGGCGAAGGTGCCGCGGTTAAAAAACGCGAAGATACTCATAAAATGGCTGAGGCGAACAAGGCGTTTAGCCACTTCAGATGGTAATGATGGAAAATGGCAGCAAAATCACAATTTGTATTAGATGAGTTGGATATGGGTAGACAGTATTCTTTAGAAAAGACGAGAAATATCGGCATAATTGCTCACATCGATGCGGGCAAAACCACAACTACGGAGAGGATTCTCTTCTATACAGGCAGAGTCCATAAAATCGGTGAGGTGGACGAAGGTACCGCTACGATGGATTGGATGATCCAGGAGCAAGAGAGGGGCATTACCATAACTTCGGCCTGTACGACTTGTTTCTGGAAAGACGAGCGCATTAATATTATCGATACTCCCGGCCACGTCGATTTTACCGTCGAAGTAGAACGTTCGTTAAAGGTATTAGATGGTGCGGTTGTCATATTTTGTGCGGTTGGCGGCGTCGAACCACAATCTGAAACAGTGTGGCACCAAGCGGATAGGTATAAGATTCCTCGCATCGCTTATATTAATAAAATGGATAGGGTCGGGTCAGATTTTTACGGAATCGTAAAACAGATCAAGGAGAGACTCGGTTCGGTTGCAGTGCCGATTCAAATTCCCTGCGGAACAGAGGATAATTTTAGTGGCATTATAGATTTAATTGAGATGAAGGCGATCATATACGAGGACGGACTGGGAATCGACTTTGAAGTATGTCAGGTTCCCAATGATTTGGTTTCGACGGCGAAGGAATATCACGCAAAGCTGGTCGAAAAATTGGCCGAAACTGACGATGCGATTATGGAAAAGTTCGTACACGGCGAGCATATAGAGATAGAGGAACTCAAAGAAGCTTTAAGGAAAGCAACGGTTAAAAATGCTTTAGTACCAGTTCTGTGCGGCTCGTCTTTCAAGAACAAGGGAATTCAACCCCTTTTGGATGCGGTTTGTAATTATCTTCCATGTCCGTTAGATGTCCCTCCAATGAAGGGATTAAATCCATTAACGGGACATCATGAGGAGAGGAATACCTCGGATGAAGAGCATTTTAGCGCTCTCGCTTTTAAGATTATGTCTGACCCATATGTTGGTAAGTTGACGTATCTTAGAGTCTATTCCGGCGTCCTGGAGTCGGGCACATATGTTTATAATTCGAATAAAGAACTTAAGGAACGGGTCGGAAAATTACTCAAGATGCATTCGAATAAACAGGAGATAGTAGAAAAAGTTTATTCGGGAGATATAGCGGCAGCGGTGGGCTTAAAGGAGACAAAGACCGGGGATACTATTTCCGACGAGGATCACCCCATAATATTAGAGTCGATGCATTTTCCGGAACCTGTCGTATCTTTGGCGATTGAACCGACGACAAAAGCCGACCAGGAAAAATTGTCGGTGGTTCTACATAAATTTCAGGAAGAGGACCCATCTTTTAAGGTCGCATATAACGATGAGACGGGTCAAACTATAATCTCGGGAATGGGCGAATTACATCTGGAAATTTTAATCGATAGGATGCTCCGGGAATTTAGGGTTGAAGCAAATATAGGAAAGCCGCAGGAAGCATATAAGGAGACTATAAGAAAGACGGTTCGCTGCGTCGGTAAATTTATACATCAAACGGGAGGGCACGGACAGTACGGCCATGTAGTTTTTGAGATGGAGCCGGGCGAGCAAAATTCAGGTATTATATTTATGAGCAAAATCGTCGGCGGGGTAATACCAAAAGAGTATATACCCGCTGTAAAAAAAGGCGTTTTACTTGCATCGCAGAATGGAGTACTTGCCGGTTATCCTGTTATGGATGTTAACGTAACCTTAGTCGATGGCTCCTATCACGAGGTAGATTCTTCGGAATTAGCTTTTAAAACCGCGGCCTCGATCGCATTTGCCGAAGGTTTAAGACGAGCGGATTCGGTCTTGCTCGAGCCGATTATGGAACTTGAGGCAACGGTCCCTGACGAATTTTTGGGTCAGGTAATAGGAGACCTAAATTCCCGTCGAACAAAGATAGAATCCATAAAACAGAGAGCAAATATCAAAGTTATTTCTGGTTTTGCTCCTTTGGGTGAGATGTTTGGATACGCATCGGCCATTCGTTCTCTTACGCAAGGGCGTGCTACATATACAATGGAACCTGCATATTATGCAGAGGCTCCGAAACAGGTGGCGGAAAAAGTAAACCTTAAAAAAGGAGGAAAATCCTATGGCGAAGGAAAAGTTCGTCCGAACTAAACCACACGTAAATATAGGCACCATAGGTCATGTAGACCATGGTAAGACAACTCTTACCTCTGCTATGACCCTATGCTTAAACAAACGCGGCCTATCAGAGGTAAGGACATTCGACTCCATAGACAACGCCCCGGAGGAGAAAGAACGGGGCATTACAATAAACATCGCCCATGTCGAATACCAGACCGATAAGCGCCACTATGCCCATGTCGACTGTCCGGGCCATGCAGACTATATAAAGAATATGATAACGGGCGCCGCTCAGATGGATGGCGCCATATTGGTAGTATCAGCCCCTGACGGCCCTATGCCCCAGACAAGAGAACATATCTTACTTGCCCGCCAAGTAGGCGTCCCCTACATAGTAGTATTCCTAAACAAAGTTGACGCAGTAGATGACAAAGAGCTCCTTGACCTCGTAGAATTAGAGGTTCGGGAGCTTTTGACTAAATACGAGTTCCCGGGCGATAAAGCCCCCATAGTAAGGGGCTCGGCCTTAAATGCCATGAACTGTGGCTGCGGTAAAGAGGAATGTCCTAACTGTAAGCCCATATTAGAGCTGGTAAAGGCAGTGGATGACTTCGTCCCGGAGCCAAAGAGAGATATAGATAAACCCTTCTCGATGTCAATCGAGGACGTCTTCTCCATAACAGGTCGAGGCACGGTAGGCACAGGCCGAATAGAGAGGGGCAAAATCAAGCTAAACGACGAAGTAGAGATAGTAGGCATGCGCCCGGAGGTAAAGAAGACCGTAGTCACAGGCATAGAGATGTTCAGGAAACTTTTAGATGAAGGTATGGCAGGAGACAACGTAGGAGTCCTATTAAGAGGCATAGATAAGAAGGACCTAGAACGCGGTATGGTCCTAGCTAAACCCGGCTCGATAACCCCGCATACCAAGTTTAAGGCACAAGTCTACATCTTAACCAAGGAAGAGGGAGGCCGTCACACCCCGTTCTTCACAGGCTATCGTCCACAGTTCTACTTCAGGACCACAGACGTAACGGGCGTTGTAACCCTTCCAAGCGGTGTCGAGATGGTAATGCCGGGAGATAACGTGACCTTCGAAGTCGAACTCATAACCCCGGTTGCCCTCGAGAAGGAACTTCGCTTCGCTATTCGGGAAGGCGGACATACGGTAGGTGCCGGAGTTGTCTCGGAG